>Ga0157366_1000129_pt1 | contig 40420 bp, 42 predicted proteins | sample AttbisABBM1_FD_113149 | JGI IMG/M metagenome (GOLD analysis project Ga0157366, IMG submission 113149) | Fungus gardens microbial communities from leaf cutter ant in Botucatu, State of São Paulo, Brazil - Atta bisphaerica ABBM1 | ecosystem: Host-associated > Fungi > Mycelium > Unclassified ...
CCGATGAACAGGCCAAATCACTGGTTCTACTATTAATCTAGTAATCAACTAATCGGAAGTTTCATGATGCAAGTTGGTCCCAAATGACAGTAGTATTGGAAATCAGGTAAGGTCATGGAATTGAATTCATTACTAAAACATTGATAGAAAAAAACAGGACGTGTATACAGCGCAAACCCGACCAAATGCTTCACAGCTTTTGCAAAGAGTTGCCTAGATATTCCGACAATCCCTGTTACATAGCGTACCTTATACGACGATTAACCAGTCTACCATGATAAAGTCCGATCAGGTACTCACTTCCTTGTCCACTCTCGAGCTGTTGCCTCGTAACGAGAACGATCTGTCTTGTACAGATGAGCAATATCGGGGACCAGTGGATCATCGGGATTGGGATCAGTCAGCATTGAACAAATTGATAGTAAAACTAGAATGAATACAATTAGCTAAGAAATTGATATTAAAAAAAACTGACCCTTCGCGATGGTCAATGCAGGAGACCATTGGTCTCTCAGGATGTCGAGACAAATAGAACCATTGGCATTGATGTTAGGATGGTAAATCTTGGTCGTGAAGCTGACTTTGGGGGGCTTGAATGGGTAGTCCGTAGGGAACGTGATGGACAGGAAAAAAACGCCTCCAGCATACGGGGAATCACCCTAATTTGGTCCATGGGCCGTCTGGCATGAATAGAAACAATGCACTTACGGGTCCCATTATCGTTGCCTGCCATTGAAACATGTTATCCCCAGTAGGACCAGCGCTGCAAGAGGCAGGAGGGTCACGACCAAGATCAATTAATTCCTGTTATAATGCATGTTAATTCCATGCCACTGAATACCCAACTGCGCAAAGGAGCAGTAAAGGGCGGACAATACAATCTACCTTATTAATGCGCTTGAGAGCCATCACGAAACGATAATGGGAGAAGCAAAAACTGTAACATGATCCAAATCGTGTGAGATCAATGCGATAAAGGCCCAGGTAGCATGGGTAGATGGTGAACGATGCGATGTCAAAGCAATGAAAAAAAACCAAAAAGATTATTAGAAAACACTACGTACAACAATAAAGAGGACACGTACCTATTGAGAAAAAAACGAGACAAGGCCCGATAGTGGTGGAGGGTTGAGCTGTGAGGCCGTTTGTTTATTTGCGCTTTTGTCATCAGCACGATCACGGGACTAAATGACTAAGCACATCACGGCCTGTTCTATCTGACTCATGCATTGGCACGGACGTCTGTTGATGTCTGTTGATGTGGCATCGGGTCTGTATGATATCAAAATGTGCTGGAAGAGAATCTCCCCCGTTCAGAAATTGATCAATACATCAGTCAACGTTACTTTTTGACCTTTGATTGACAATGTGTACAGAAAACAAATAATCTGCTACAATTATACGGTGACATATGGAAGATAGAGGAGAACTTAGAAAATGCAAAGGAAGTGGTGGCAGAATTTGAAAGAAGAATTAGTACAGAAATGAGGAGGCAAGAGAAGTTGAATAACTCTTTTTTCAATAGTGAAAATCGTTGGTATGCTAACTTGTGCTCAGTAGATCAAATTACCTTGCCCTTGTCATATATTATTTACCACAGTTAGCAGGATCAAAATGCAGAATACAAAAAGGGCCATTTTGTCATTGATGTATCATCGTCACCATTGTCACCATTGTTTCAACCGGAGTAAGAAATTTTGAACCAAGAACCTATGACTCATTACGAGTATGAACGAATAGGTATTGCATATGATGATACTAAGAAAGCCACAAAAAAAACAACACAAAGGAGGGAACTATAATATAACGTGGGCCGAGTCACGCGTAGAGACCACCCGAAACGCTGGAGATCGATTATCCGCAGTTAACGGGTTGTTTGAAAACAAGACGTCGAAAGTGATGACTACTGTTTTCTTGGTGAGACAATCAGTGAGAGGGAAAGAAAAAGTGAGTAACTCGCCGGTAACGAGTGACTAAATGAACCCTAAGGCATGAATCATTCAAGCTACAAGAAAGAAGTGTGCTCCTGCGGAACGTGACGTACATGAAGCGATAAGGCTATAGATAAGAGATCGGAGGGAAAACAGACAGGTGACGTGTATTGAATCGCAGATAAAAGTTTGCCCGGCTATAGTAGTTGAACATATGTATCACATACCTGCCGTGGGTGTCATTCAACTAGATGGATTACTCATCATTAATCACCACAATCCCAGCACCCTCAGGAGTGTCAGGCCATCGCAATCTTATCCAAGTGCTAGTTTCGTGGGAATACCATACTCTTCCGTCGTTCCTAATGCTCTTGGTGATCTCATCAATCATCCTGGCCGGCAGTCGCGGGATTGAGACAAAGACATTGTGAAAATGATTACCAGCAAAAAGAGGAAACAGGAACTTCAGCGACCAAAACAATCAACCTGATTAAGAACGAAGCGCACCGGATCTTCTCTTTCCATAGGCTAGTGATCCCTTTTTTCTGCTCTTTACACGTTGTGACCATGAGCTGATCCATCAGAACCTTCGTTGCCTTGAGCTCTCGGTCAAGGAATGCTTGTCTCTCTTCCTTTGACTTGGTTAGCATCCTCGTGAGTTCAATCAAAGCCTTGGACGACAGGCTGATTGATATTGTGGATGAAACTTGATTTGATGGTAAAACAATGGATGGGACTGTTCTCGCTATAACCTGTTGGGACTGTGATTCTTGGTTTGTTGCAATTCTAGGGAGCACGACAGTTTCGATCACCGAGGTCGACAACGGGACGTTCGCTATTTTTTCTGAGACAGGCAATATTTCCATATCATCTGACGTATCTTTCTTATCATTCAAACTTTGAAAGGGGCTCACTTCGGGTATCGCGGGCTCAGAAACTGAAAAAGATTTAGGAAGTGCTGGATTTGGCTTGGTAAGAGGCTCGGGGTTGGCATGAGCAGTCGAAACAGGCTCTTTGAAAGAAGTATTGAAGGCAGTCGAGACTGGGGAAGAGTGGTCCTGTGATATCTCTTTACTGTTCCCCCGAGGAAATGAGGTGACTATTGCATTCGAATGGCCAATAATCCCTGCTTCATTGCTATCACGTAGTGTGCGCTCCTGAACAACTTGTATATTTTCCACGATTTGTGTTGATTCGGAGGCCCGTACAATGCGTTGATCTTCCTTTACCTTCACCACGAATGGCAGAGCCCTGGCGACGCCACTGCTACTGGAGGACTCCGGGGCACCTGTCTTCATTACATCTTCCTTATTTTCAACCGCAGCCAGGATCGAAGGGAAACGGTGAACAGGAGGCACAGGAGGGGAAGAAACCTGAATCGACTCAGCAATAAAATCCTCCTGGGGCTGTTTCTTACTGTTTCTGCGAGTGGGGAGAGCTGAAAAGGAAGATGATGGTATAGACAAAGAGGCTGGGCTCGTAGTTGAACGGTCTTCAGACATGGATGATGCAAGGGAAGGTATCGTCAGAGACAAACCAAAATCGCAGAATTTTTTGACCATTGATGAAGTCACAGATGCAGAAGGGACGTTCTGCATTGTGATGGGACCATCATGAACTTTTGAAGGCATTGAACTTGAGATTTGAGTGTTCCGCGAGGAGGGTGACAACTCCTTGAGCTTTGCTAATGGAGATGAAAGAGTCAAACGGCCAGTAGGTCCAGCAGCCTTGCGAGAGCTCACAGGGGCAACTGATTTTACCTCCTGGGCAGCCTGTCGAACAGATAAGATAGATGTTCGAACATAAGGATCAAGGCGGACTGTGGTGGTGGATGCAGCCGTAACAGGAGCAGAGGGCCGTTTGACTACATCTTCACTAACTGTCTTCCGTGCTCGTTTTTTCCTCAGGTCATCTTCCTTCAACCTTCCTTCAATATCCTCTTCTAGTGTTCTCTTTCGCATTCGTGGCGTATTTCCTCCCTTCTGCTTCGCATACGCAATTGATCTTACTCTATCAACTCTTGCAATTTCCTGCTGTTCCCATATAAGCAATTGGTCCTCGGTCATCCCGTCCTTTCCCGCCATGTCATACTTCTGCCAGAACGCCATCCGTTCCGCTAAGTTCCTAAATTCACTCTTCACATCAGGAGCCAACCAATTCTGCTTGACAGAGTCAACATCCATCCCGTCAAATACAATGATATCCTCGGCCTCGTCCACTTCTCTCTCTTTAGACTTGAGCTTGGCACAAATGACTTCGAGCGCCTCCTCTATCGCTCTAAGCACGACATTCCCATCCTTCACGACCGCCACGCCGATAAATTCTGGCAACATCTTCTTTGAATGACGCCAAAGCTCTAGTAAACCTCTTTCCTGTTCCAAATCCTGTCTGTACCAATATGCTAGCATAGACGACAAGTCCCCGTTTTCACCTTGAGAAGCATGATTGCTAACCTTATCCACACCTGATTTACGACTGGCCCAAGCGCTAATTGCATCACCAGATTTCTGAAACTCGACAAGAGCTCTCCTTGGTGCCATCAGAACATGTTTGGGCTGAACACCTGATGCACTCAAGCACCATTTCTTCACCCAAGAAACATTACATGACGCTTTTGGTAAATTTTCAAGGACGAGTGTTGAAAGGATATCGGGCTTGAAAGAATTTTGACGCATGGTCGAGCTTGATGCTGACTCGGAGGAACCAGACGGAAGCATGATGGAAGGAATGATGGGGAAAATGCCATGTTTGAAATGTAGATCAGGTTTTCCGATGGGAAGATACGACACTGATTGTGCCCATCCCTCTGTACCTCGTGGAAGTGCTCGAATAGTAAAGGGTTTCTCGAGAACAGGTTGGCTGTGAGGTAGCTTGGAAAGTGTAGGTTTTTGGTTAACCTTAGGTGCCTTTGATTTCGGTTTCGATGATGTCTTGGGCAGAACCGGACCCGGATGTGTTGTTAGTTGATCTGTAGAGGGGACCGACAAAGACATAGGGGTAATAAACATGGGAGCTATTGGCATGGGTGTAAGTAAAGTTCCCGGGAGCATATACAACCACGGGAGAAAAGGATCGAATTCTACACCATGCTGGGCTTGAATTTGCATGTCAGTCAATATAAGCGATGGATCTATAAAGGAAGCTTGGGGGGCAGAGGGGAGCGAGGTCAAGGAGGGAACATCGTGTCCAAAGTACTGAGGGGTTGAATGAAGTATTATATGGGGTATAGATGTATGGTGAGGTTGAGATTGAGATTGGGAGGCTTCTGGAGTAGAGGTTGAAAGAATGGTATGTTTTGCTATCAATGAATTCAAAACAGGACTAGAGCTAGATAAATGTTCTGTTTGAGATTCCAGAGTTGCATTCCTGCTGTTTTTGGATCGTTTGGAAGATAGTGCGTTTTCGCCTTGAAGAGATGTGTGTCGCGCTTGATTTTGAAGATGCTGATTATTTATGATTGAAGAGGGGTCACCACTAGGAGCCATCTGCTTCTCTTGTGCTTGAATGTCAGCTGCTCTCTCGCGTTCGAGTCGCGCACGAAGCTTTTTATGTTTTTTACCCTCCTTTTGAGACTGGTTTGGTATGTCATCGGCCGCTGACTTCTGTTTTTGTTGAAGCGGAACAGAATTCCCAGGGTTTTGCTGAACAGGTAAAGCGGTGAGAAGACTTTGAGCGGAAGTGGCCGTCCTCTTGCGTTTACGAGACTTTCGAGGACCCGACTCTGGATTATAACCGACAGTCAATTGAATGATAGGGTATGCTTCATTGGGGTCGCACCTCTTTTCACTTGTTGGATGTTCTGCATAGACATGGTAGGACGTGGTCGAGATATGATCGAGAGGAAAGTTCCAGGACGAGGAGATAATAGGAGATCATTGGGTGGAGTAAAGGAATAAGGTCGATAACTGTACGTAAGATTTTCGTCTTCAGAATCGTTATCTATTGTAATGGGCGAGTCTCGTGTGCCAGAACCAGAGAGATGCATGATGCAGGAAGACAAACTAGTTAACGTGACTCAAGTTAAAACTTAGTGTATGCAACAATTCAATTTTGGGACCTGCGGGTATAACTAGTATTCAAAGATCCACCTGAGGGTCAGATGGAAACTTCGCTGGATGGAGTGCATCGGTTAAGAAGTTATTGTTATTGTTACTGGTCCGACACTCTCGAGAAGACCAGGACGCATAAACGGTATATCGAAGCGCAGGGACTAATCGGCCTAGTAAATCTCAGGGATGTTTCTGATAATTCTGAGTGAAATCAAAGGTCACTTTGACTTCCTTTTGTCGGCGGACTGACTGACCTAGGTCGCATCAGTCGAGCGACACGCAACTCATTATGTCAAGGCTCACAATCACCATTCTCATCCTTCCCCTTCTCATAACTTTTCTCTACCAACCATTTGACACTGGAAATTTCAATGGCCACTCTCGGATTCTTGTTCTCACTGCACACCCAGACGACGAGTGCATGTTTTTTGCGCCCACTATCCTTGGATTAAATACTAAAGACAACATTGAGATTTCCTCTCTGTGTTTGTCTGTCGGTAATGCTGATGGTCTTGGAATAACAAGAGAAATGGAGTTTCATGCGAGCTACGAAGTGCTTGGCGTGCCAGCTGGACGTCGTTGGATTGTCGACCATCCGTGGGTTTAGCCTCCCATGAGAGCCAAGATAAAGAACTAGAAACTAATGCTTAGACAGGGACCTACTAGATAACTTCACTATTACTTGGGACTCCGAAGTCATCAGTAAAGCCATATATAACTATATTGTCGACAATAATATTGATACAGTAGGTCCTTGTTTTACACCCACTCCTTGACATTACATTTTCACACAATTACACTTTTCAAAACAGATCCTGACATTCGACGATGAGGGTATATCCTCTCACCCGAACCATAAATCTCTCCCGCATGGTGTCACACATCTCATCCAAACACTACATGACGAAGGACGCCCAACGCCTCGTCTTTACGTCCTAGTGACCATTCCCATATTTACAAAATACACGTCAGTTATCTCGCCGCTCCTGACCAAGTTCGACCTGCTACTAGCTCGTGTGCTAAATAGCTTGATCAATTTTATCGGGAAGGACTCGGTGATGAAACATGATCCTCAAGCAAACGCTCGAGGTATCCCGGTATTTGTTTCTGGTGTTCCAGAATACTTACGCATGTTGCACGCGATGCGAATGCACCAGAGTCAGCTGGTCTGGTTTCGCTGGCTTTATATGTTGTTTTCGCGGTATATGTGGGTAAATGAATGGTCGGAGGTCAAAGTACACTGAATTTTTGTCACTACCCGCCCTTCTGATCCAATTACAGTAGTCTTTTACAAGACTATCTTTTACAAGACTAGAGCTTTCATTGTAGTAGCAAAAAAAAAAGTTAAATAGCTGCATTCTAACGTGGTTTCGAGGCGAATGGCACCTCTAAACACCCTAGTCCACTATCTGTTTGACTCCTTCATTCATTTCGAAGCCAAACCCAAGGTCTTCACCCATTCACGAAGCCAACCAGCAGCATGACCCTCTTTTGGAGGTGGTTTCGCATACATGAAATGTCCTAATTTCGAACCTAAACTCACTGAATACGGGTTGCAGAAGTAAACGAGGACTGCCCTGTCAAATTGTCAGAGCTCTGGAAGAAGAAACGAATTTTTGGGGGCACCACCACGCACCAAAAAGCCCCTTGAAGAAATGGACTCATGATCTGGTCCCGCACTGTTACCCAAATAGCCTTTTTCCATTGTACATGTATAACCTCCTTTGAACCTTGACTCGGACCCTGGACTGATAAGCATTGAGCACCACCCTGCGATGCCTCTTCTGCCTTCTCGTAATCATCGAGAAGCTCCTTTGTGCTCATACTGTGGTGCTGTTGAGCTGACACGGAATGTACGTGCATCCGTTCGATGTGGATATGGTGCCTAACACTCCGCAAATAGCTGTACTCGAATCGTAAATCGGGTATGACAGGCAGTTTTTCTGTGCGTTTATGACTTTGGTGGTGACCATTACCAAACAAACCGTCATCGTAAGCTATGTGACGATGGATTGCCATGGACAAAGGGACCAGTGGCTGTCGGAAAGCTCCGAATGGAGATTATAATAGGTATGATGCTTATGGCCTTTCAGAAGACAATCAAGGCGATGGGACAGGGGATCATCACTGATAGATATAATATTCAGGACATGTTACTATCCCGCGCTAACATCCGCTACGGTTCTGTTTATTCCCTGTAAGTTCTCCTCTCTCTTCCTTCCAGGCTTGGTCACAATCGACCAGATGCGCTTCTATAACAAGATTCTCCATGAGTCATTTAGGCGTCATACATGCACCGCAAACAACTTTATTCTCACAAAAACAGAGCTGTACCACAAACAGCCTTCATTCGCCATTTAAAAACAGTACTCTGACTCGAATATAGCCTAGCAGAACATTTACTTTCGGACCAATCCGCCATTCGCAGCCGCACCCTTTTGTCACCGCTGAACAGGCACGTCCTTTCTGATTGAATGTGTTCAGTTCCTTTTGTGATGGTTCGGGAATCCCTTCCTCCACTCTCGACACGGATACTATACTCTCGGAAGATATTCTTTACTCCGTCGTTGGGATGGCAAGCTCTTAGAAACTCATGTCAACTCTGTGCGGCATATCTTTGCGTCAAAGAACTCGAATCTCCTCTTTTCATTCATTCGTTTGGTTTGTGTCTGGGGTCTCGTCTCCACTTGGCCATGTACTCATCAAACGCATTGCTGATCCCACCATAGCCCTTGATCAAAGGAATGACATTTATGGGCATTATGGGTCGAGCCCATATTCAATTACAGCATGAAATGTGAGACAGCTCCGATTCGTATACAAGCAGAGTGATATTCTGTCTTCACTACAGTAGTACGCATCTATCTGCAACCGTACCTGAGCACCATTCGCAACCACCCGCCTCCATATACAATCCAGTTTTCTCTCTCTGATTGAGTGTTCTTTCTGCCTGTTCTTACTCGTGATGAGTCGCACTTGGTTCGAGACCACTGATCAAGCAGCCCCTTCGTCTCGATGGCCATCTTATCCCTCCCCTCACTCCCTCCCCTCTTCATCATCCCGACATAAAAAGCGAGAGGAAGAGCCCAAATTCACCCTCCATCATCTCCTCCAGACATCTCAAAAACCTGTTGCCGAGAAGATGTTTCACCACATCCTCTGGGATGTCCGTGAGAACCCAGACAAGGCTCAGTATGTCAAGAAACTTGGTACCGGGCTCTCCTTGGAGACTCTCAATGAGTTTGCTACTACTCCAGCCTTGCCCTCCTTGAAGATTGTTTGTGAATTTCCTATGCCCTGGGAGTGTATTGCTGAAAAGAAGCGGTTCGGCAGTTTCGAGACCAGAAATACTGCCCTCGCGTATCCTCCCGTCACTTCAGCAGGCTCTCTTGTCTATGGTTATTCATTTTCGGCATCGCTTCTTCGAACAAGGTCCAGTTTCACCCCTCCGCCGAGACCTCAAATACCCCTCATTCCTCTCCCTCCAGTGACCCCACTCCTGCCCACCGAAACACCGGCGAACGTTGTCAGTATTGCTCCTGCGCGAGCCCAAATTCAAAAGTCTAGAGAGATCGGCATTACAATCAGTGACCTGCTCCATGCCATTTACGATCACTTGCATTACTGTGATGCAGAGCTAGAGTTACTTTCTGACAAGCAATGTAGACTCGTTCAAGAAGCATACAACAAGAGGTGCAGGACCTCATTTATTCCAACGACTGCAGTCCGTTCGCCAGTGTGGTCTCTTTCTCCCGTGTCTCCTGACCCTGTTTCTCTAGCTCCATCAATCTTCAACGCAGTCACCGATGTCACACCTTGTTCAAGGCATGAAGCAAGTGGACGAATTAATGAGACATACTTGGTTCGCGGGGTTGACCGTTGTTCCAACAGAAGAAAATACAATAAGGCTATCCTTGAAAGTCCCTATTGCCACCTACTAAATACTGATGCCTGGCCCATTGGTTGGTGTTGGGTTGGTAATGGTTGTACTTCTTGGATCGACTTGGCATGTGGATCTCTGTTTTAGTACGTAGGCATTGTCCACTCAGTTTTTCGGCTGCTTTCCAGCTTCGGTAACTATGGGTTTTTGGTTCCGTTTTTCTGAATACTGATTTTCTGGCAAGTGTGACGGTGGGCAGCGATGACGCCACTGGACCGATGCTCATAGGCGTTCGATTCACATAGGTCGGAATAGTCTTTGATCTACGCGGCTGCGACTGCGACTAGCTCTACATGGCCTGCGACACCCTCATACCTATTAAACGTGCTCTGTGCAATCCCATTATAGTTGGTACATTTTTGACTTCCAGCCTTTGATAATTGTCCACAGTCTACTGGGTGATTCCTGAGTTATCATAGCAGTTTCTTAGGTTGCTAGGACCTCTTATTCGTCACCTGCGCTCCGATTTTATCAACGCCTTCCCCTTATGACTATTTTTGCTGTTCTTGATTTTAAATTTTGACCACAGTTGCCTCTTGATCTAATTCTAATTGTTGATCTCCAGTTTTGTTGATCTCCAATTTCTGATTAACGATCGCTACTGCTATCTCGCAACTCTGGCTATGGTGTTAGTTATCTTACCGACATATCTGCCTGTTTCTTCTTCTTTCTCTAGTTATCATTACCTGCTCACTTATCTTGTTGCTATACATCCTGGTTGTGTAACAAGTTGCAGACGCCTTGAAACGAGGTTGAGTAACGCCCCTGCATGGGGAGCAATAAGCAGAAATTCTATTTCTTCTGTTTTGTAGATGTCATGTATTTTTCTTCTTCTCGTCGTACTGCGTCTCGTCTCGTCAGTCTGACTTAATATCTCCTGAACATCGTCTTCTGACATTTGTATCTGAGTTCCCACGTCCTTAGCATGCCCTTTTGTCCTTTTGTCTGTACCCCTTGCAACGATTTCATAATACATGTATCTGAATGCACATGTATATGGACACGTTATGGACACGTTACCCCCTTGTCTTTCACCTCTGGTCCTCGCTCTGAGTACCATACTGAATCCATGATACGGATACAGGGATAGTCTTTACTGTATTTCTTGATAGCATTCACTCCAGTGTCAACACTGACATAGTCAAACAATCACTCGGTACCGATGGTTTTGATCCCCTAATCAGGATTTCCTTCTCACAGAGTAGAAGGCCAGGAAGGCCAACCACGTTGGCCCTGGAAAAGGTACTCAAAAGACTATGCTGCGAAAGGTTATGCACTTGCTCCCATGTGCCTACCGACCATCATTTGATCATTACTCGCGGAGACCAGAATCTGTCTTGAGGCTGACGAATACATTCGTCTGCATGGTCAACATCATGTGAGTCCCTAAAAACATTGAATATGATCTACATGATCTACCAGGCACACGGGGTATAATGTGTCCTAAATTACAAGTATAGATAAAGAACTACTTGCCATGCTAACGACAGTTCTTGCCTTTCTCCTTTCATGTTCTCGTTACCGCTTGTATCACTATACGTGTATACTTTTTCTCTAGTAAAATGCAGCCGAGACCCTGCAGTGTACTGCGTGACCTAGTAAGTTCTCAACTAGTGAGACTTCGGGTTTACAGGCAGTCACAAGCCGAACCAGCACATTTCACAGGACTTTCGGACCTTACACCGGCGTTTCTAGAAATATAACACCACGACAAAGCTTCGTAACCTTATATTCTATGATGACTGCATTCAGTAGTCTCAAAGTGCTTCAAATGGTCTCTATGGACCAGGATCCTTCAGCGGCAGCATACGATGGTGATGTGATCTGGCTTCTGGCAGCGGACCTTATGGCATGCTGGCATAGATGCGGGTCGCGTGAAGGTACAGATGTCGCCTGAATACGAGCATCCATGTGGAACTAACTGAGAACCGCAAGGCAGATGGGGCGGCGCTCACGATATATAAGATTCAGCCAGGTCCTTATGCCCAAGCAGTTCCAACTCTCAGAGTGAGACGATAATTAACCAAAATCATGGCTTTTATCTCGGCTTTTCGTGCTATTTCAGGTCTCTGCTATATCACTTTAGCTCTCAGCGCTACCTATGGTCGGACAGATAATATTAGTGGTAGTGGTTTTCTCAGTGCATTTTCTTATCAGGCAATCTCTGACCCGACTCATGGACGTGTGTAGGTTGATCTATCTCCCGAGTTGCACAGGCTGCTGACTATTTGATACCCGGTACCGCAGGAACTACGTGAACGCCGCTACAGCTTCGAGCCAAAATCTTACATTTGCGTCTGGCGATCATTTCGTTCTTCGCGCTGATTTCCATACAGTCCTGGACCCAAGTGGTCCTGGAAGGAACTCAGTTCGAATAATGTCCAACAAGCAATACGCAACATCTGTAATGGTGTAAGTATGTCTGAAGTAGCGAGTTTGGATCGTTAACAAAGCTCTTCATTGAGTTTTAATATCCGCCATATGCCTCAAGGTTGCGGGTGAGCACTCTTCGCAGAACAACAGTGTAGGAACAGAAACTTCTAAATATTATTCATCATAGAACTTGGCCTGCTGTCTGGACTGTCGGTGCAAATTGGCCTGATCAAGTGTGTACTCGCGATATGTTCAAGAAACCAGCAAGGTACTCAATATAGCATATATGCACAGGGCGAGATTGATATTCTTGAGGGCGTCAATGACCAGGGTCCAAATCAGTCCACGTTGCATACTAACAGCGGTCAGTCTGATGTTCTCATCGACTTGGGTTAATGGTCCTCTATATCATCCATCCTCACAGGTTGCACCATGCCAGCTTCTCGGTCTGAGACCGGGCAAGTATATCCCATCCCCACCCACGAAGGAAAAATGGCATCTAAATGAGGTCTTCATGTAATAGAACTGCTGTTGGAGACAACTGTGATGTCGCCGCCACTAATAACGCTGGGTGTGGCGTTCGCATCAACGACTCCCGTAGTTATGGCCCTACAATGAATAGTAACGGTGGAGGATGGTAAGCCGTATCCACGATAAAATTCAGCAGATCTCAACATTATTAGGTATGCTATCGAGCGAACCAACTCTTTCCTCAAGATCTGGTTTTGGCCTCGTGGTGGCACCATTCCATCTGACGTATCAAATGGTTCGGCATCAGTAGATACTGACAATTGGGGAACCCCTTCTGCCTTCTTCCCGAGTACTTCCTGTCCCCTCTCGTCTAAGCTTGGACCTCATAATATCGTTATCAACTGTGAGCGAATTTCAGTATCGGATACAGCACCTTGTAACTGACTGTCGATTTCTTGGTAAAAACAAGTGACATTCTGTGAGCACGCTGGTCCGTATATTCACTCAATTTTCGTGCTGATCCTCTCTTGTCTAGGTGGGGATTACGCTGGTACAGTGTATGGTTCTTCCGGCTGCCCGTCCACATGCGTCGGTGAGTAGATCTAGTGTCGTCACGACGTCCTTGACATCAACTTTTTCTTTCCTTAGACTACGTCAATAACAACCCCTCGGCGTTCACGAATGCATACTTCGACTTCCAATGGTTAATGATCTACGAATAGATTTCCATAGTCAATTTAAATGTTAAGCTGGTGTCGTCAGGATAGAAAGAAACAAGATGTACCTTTACTACCTTCAAGATGAATTCATTTGTATGTTGTACTTGTTTTGTTTGGAGATTTTACCACCCACCAACGATAAGCAATAATCTTGATCACCGGTAATTTATCTGGGGTGACACATTGATAAACGAGTGCGAGCCTTCAAGGTGTTCGCAAACCACTAACGAAAACCAGTCTGCACAGTCAAGATTTCATAATCTTATTCGCCGAAAACAAGATGTTAGCAAGCAGGTCAGATACATTATACTTATATCCACATTACAGAGCGATGAATAGAATCGAAGACAGCACAACGCCACTCAAAAAATCTCTTAACCTTCAATATCTCTGATGAAACGGGCGAGGCCCAGACTACTTATAAGTTCGATCCTGGCGGCTCCATCTACAACCGTCAATGTAGATTGTTGTATCTGTGTCTACATTTTTAGCATAAGGTCAGGCCTGGATCTATACCGAGTCAAAAGGACGACACGAACCAGAGCCGCAGGTTTGATCCTTTCAGTCACCGCTAGCAGACTTTTAATCATTTTTTCCGTAGCTGCAACATGTCTGCGGTCGGTCGACCAGCTGCGATCGAAAATATCCGGCAATGCTTCAATGATCTTCGGAACACGTCGAATCAAATCGTCAATTTCTTGTGTAATAACAACATCGGAAATTACTGGTCGGTCTTGGTAATCATCGTCATCGTCGATTTGATCTTGGAGTTCGGATAGACGTGTGAGAATATGAGCATAATCCAACAAAACCTGCATAGTTCACAGTGTCAAAGAGCAGGCAGCCGCAGTTTAGAGAGAGATGAATGCATTCAGAGCAAGCAACATACCTTACCACGAACAAACCATCCATCAAACTGGTCATGTCGTGTCTCACTGTCGAATACCTCAAACAGCTCTTTGATGACGTTCAAATCACCTTCCAATATAATACCGGGGGCCAGGTCAAGGACCGCGATCCTGTGAGCAGCGTCATAGAAACCGGCTGACAAGAACATCTCATATGCAGAAAATTGATCGCCCTTGTAGAGTGCGTGGTGTGCCTAGAGATTTCGAGTCATACATATGAGGGATACAGTCACTTATAATACTCGCACTTACCTTGGCTTCATCGATCCAAGCCGTTGGAATTTTCATACTCCCAGCTATGCCTCGCACCATCCATTCATCTAAACGTGGTGCTGAACGAGCCAACAATTCTTTGACTGCCTTTTCGCGCCTATAATGTGAACAAAACGCGTACATTCGAATGATTAACGACGCGTTCGTGACCATCACTGGGTGCATTGAGGGCATCAAGAACACTCACCCGGTACTATGTTCGATGTGTAAGAGTACAAATATAGCCTCTTGAATCATGCCCCAGCTCTCCAGCTGGAATGCATAGGCACTTGTAAGTAAATCGGCCGTAGGTGAATGACCTTCATGTGTAAGCTTTTCATATCCATCTTCATCTTCACTGCCCTCTTCTCTGCCTCCACCGTTAACGAATGATCTTCTCGGACGAATGGCAGGCCTCCGGTCAGCAAAATCTCGTGCACGCATCACACGGGATAGGATAATGTACAAATGCCAACACATCGGGATACCAGCTTCCATAAGAGATGAAGAAAAAGACAAGGGGTTCAAAATATTGGATAGCGATAGAGCGGGATCAGCGTGAAGTTTGATCAGTGCATACAGAGGGTCGTTAGGTTCGATGGCGGGGTTGGAAGAAGCCATCATATTGTTCCATTTAGTGAACAATGCAGCTGGGTATCCTTTCCGCTGGACATCCAATAACCATGGTGGTAATGGTTTCGCTTTGTTACTGTTATTGATGAAGGATGAAGAAACCAAGTTTGATTGCCGGAAAACAAGCCTCTCATACGCTTCGACGACCTTGGAAATAGGAGCTTCAAGACCCTGACCATACCACAGACAAAGTCCGAAGATGCGTTTCCAATCCAAGCCCAAACAAACATTAGCAAGTTTATCCGCAAGTTCGTCTTCATCATCCAGGATTCCGCCCAAAAGACAATAAACCTTCCAAACTCCTCTTCCAACCAAACCGCTGCCAAAACCAGTTCCTGTTGAGGGACTGATATTTTCCGATTTCCAAACACGAAGTTGTTCCCGAATGTCGTCTTTGAATAAGTCATCACCGTCAATTTGACTGATGAGAGTCGAAAGTTTGGGGTATCCACCATCGGCAGCGGCAAAGCACGCCTTTTCTACCTGGTGTCCTGTGAGATGAATAAAAGCTGCGTCTGCAGTGGTATAAACATCTGACGAAAAGGAGTTAAGTAAACCTCAAATTTGAAAAAATGTCGAAATGTCACATACCACCGAAAATATGACCACTTGCCTTATTTCGCAGATCAACTTCAACACTTGATTTTACGGCGTCTGCAAGCCAAGTTCCAAGAGACGATTTGCGCCGTAGCAAAGCGACTCTAGTGTTGATATCGGGTGTGATGGGGGAAGAAGACATGATCGATGGAGAACTGTATTCACTACCCAGGTGGAGGTCTATGGGATCAAATAACGATGCACCCAGACGGAACAGCATAGCTGGGCTGGATTGATCGGTATAAGGGAAGAGGGATGCGAAAGAAGCAAAATCTAGGCATTTATATGAAGATGTTAAACTGGAGTCTGGTGGAACAGATGGAGACAGGAGAAGTTTAGGCGACGCCATCGGGATACCCGAACTATCAGGAACAACCTCTGTGTTGATTAAATGGTGCTGAAGGAGTTTTGAGGATAGGGTAACAGTAGAATCCGCCACTGAGCTTGTTACGCCTTTATTATTGACCGAGTTAGAAGTCAGAAGAGCAGATGTGTTAGTGAGGTGCAATACAGAAGAGTTAGCCGACAAGCTGGTTCTGGGTTAGTCAAAAGTCTGATGTTAATAGATCGCATCTTACGAGGTTGAATTCGGACCACATATACGGCCGAGGTGAGCCAAAATTCCTCCAGGACCCCAGCTGACGCGGAAGGACCGTCCGAGTGCGAGCCCTGCATCAACATAGGAAGCTTCACAACCGTTCGTTATTGATGAGGTCTTGTCGACTCTGGCATATTTTCGAGAGGGCCTGTACGTTAAAGGTCCAACTTCATGGGCGAACGAATTTCTCTAGGGCACATTTCATACATGATTTTCTGAGCGGCTCATGTACAAGCAATGACGAACCTCTTGGAATTCTAACCTTGATACATCGACATCGGATTCTCTCCCGTGTTTTCGCGGTTGTGCCCTGGGCGGAGGCGCTAAATCTAGGCGTTTCCAAGATGTTTTGCCTTGCTGCAGCATTCTGAGAGCAGAAGCCTCCTCGGGCATTCGAAATAGTGACGTCTGCATAACATTCATTTTCTGCACATCGATCCCTAATTGCTGTGCCCGCGGTATAGTCAATGCATCCACATCCATGTGCGCTGGAACGCCATCAACTTCATGAACATAACGTATTTCGCCATCTTCATCCTCTACCAGGGCATTTCTTTTTCGAGAGACAGAGCTTGTACGCGCGGTTGTAGACAAATCATCTTCATCCATTTCTGATGAAGATGATTCGGAACCTGAGGCTCTATGTTCACTGAGAATTCCATCCTCCTCGGCGGATTCGTGCTCGGAGGGCTCCCCAATGGGTGTCGCTACTTTTGTTTGCAGTGGAGATGTTGGCGGTCCGTCGTCATCGTCATCACTGCTGTCACTATCGCTTGCATACGCCCGGAAACGCGCCATGGAGAAAAGAGGCAGTAGTTTATGTTGTTGGACCAAGTAGTTTCAACTATAAAAAGTGTGACATTGTTGATGCTTGTTTACGCTTCGTTTTCAGGGTCCGTTGTTGTTATTGTTTCGGCCACTCTTGAAGATGTCGATGTATATCGCCCACTATTTGGTATCGTACATGCGACTAGATACCTCCTTTCAGGGGAGTTATTGTCAAATGACTGTGTACCAATAGCGATGTTTGGGTAGTAAGCTGACCAGCATCACGACTGAGTTTCAATTTGGAATTATTGTTCACGCGTTCAAGGCCTCTCGAATTTTACACTCAACTTATCCCTCTGGTAATCTCCTCTCCTTTCTGACAATTGTATTTCAAGCCATTAATAATTATCATCACCATGAATGGTTTCACCTATAGCATCTCATCAGGCAGCAGTCTACACAAGTGTGACTTCCTGTGAATCACGAAAGAGATAGTAAACGACATCATCATTCAAACAAAAAATCCGAAAAAAGAACATAGTAATACAAGAGGCACACATAGTATCAACAATCTCCAGAATCCGAACTGGTGCGACATAACGGGCACGTTTTGCTCCTGACGAGCCATTGCCTTGAACAACTTTTGTGGAAAATGTGGCGACGGACAGACTCATACTACCGTGTTGGTCCTCCTTAAGCTGTGATATGCAGATCTTACGCTGGCTCACAGGCGCTCCGAACATGTTCATCTTCAGCTTGATACGCCCATCCGTTGTAATCCTCCTTCGCTGAACCTCCACACGCCCAGTGAGTGACACGTTGGACCCGTCAGCGTTGGCATTCGAGCCCATGTTGACGTTGCTAACTCCCGCCGCATCGGCGAGTCCTAAAAATTCTGAGATAAGTAACAGCGTCTGGCGAAATTTTACTAAATCCGTGGCTGGCAATGACTCAGAAGATCAAGAAAGTATACCCACTTCATTGTCTGCATCCCTATCGCTGTTGTGATTTCTCTCTCCTAATGTTGCTGCAATTATCTCCAGATCCGTCATTTCGGACAAGCTACCGAATGATGAAACGTTGGTAGACGAGGAAGGGAAGAGAAAACGGGCAGAATGGTCAGGCGAACTCATCAACAAACCGACAGGGCAGTCTGGTTGGGGTGTCATCGGTGCAGAAGAGATATTCATCTGGTAAGAACGAGGAGGCGTCCAAGCTCCGCTCATATCTTGACCATCGTGCTCAAGATCAATTAGCAGACCTTCTGGCACCATTGGAGTATTCGGACGGCGACAGGATGGATACGTTTCATGACCAGCATAAATTGAGTCAACGACGGCATTCCTGGACGGAGTCGACTGTGCTATTTGGGACGGTATTCGAGGCAATGGCCTTCCTTGATAATGTCGACGATGGCTGGCTCGGGAGGTAGATGACATCACAGGCGTAGCATCGAAGTGTTGCTTGATCTTTATTGGTGGAGAAGTCGCTGGAGAAGGAGAACGCTGTGGGGAGCTGTTTATCGCACTTGAAGAGGTAACAAGAGCCTTGCGTAGTGTTGAATGGTGTTTCCAGACACAATCGACTGTTTCGGGTTCTTGCATATGTGTGTCTAACATCTCGACCCCTGGCGCCGGCATTTTCGGCTGTCTACCAACCTCCCCTCTTCCATCGCCACACAATATCACATCATCCCGTATTGCCACAGAAGTTTTTGATGAAGAAATACTTGTAATCACAGGTGGCGAAGTTGAGGCCAGTGATATTGGAGGCAAGATACTTGCATTTGAAAGCGTGAACGGTGACGATGAATTAATTGGGCTTAATGGAAGTGGTGTGTCCAGAGCCTTCTGGAATTCTTGAGTGTTCTTGACTACCATAGGACCTTTTTCAGCAGCACTGGTGTCCTGGTCCTCTTGGTGTTCTTCCGATTTCGATGCAACCATATCAACACTATTGTTAACTACAATTGGAGTTGTTTGCTGTTGCTCGTCCTGATTGCTATTCACAACTTGATTCATCTTTGTCCGGACCCTGGTCACTGGTGGTCCATCTCCAGATAGACTGAGCGGAGATACAGAAATCGTACTTGGTGCAATATTAATCTTTGACTTTCGATTACTGCCTCTGACCCTCTTCGGTTGGCGATTCAAGAGAGGTTGGATAGCCTCTTGGACTTTCTTATCCCTCAGTGACAGTGGATGCGGCTCAGTCTGCGACGAGGTTGTTTGTGTTGAAGATTTTGGAAGATCAGTAGTAACTGGCGTTGGATTAGAAGATAAAATGGTGGGGGCGGGAGGAGCCCCATATGTGAAGCTCAAGCTTCGTGTTGGTGAAACCTCTGAGCTTATTACTTCCGGTGGAAGTGAGTCTGAGGTCGACACGATCATAGCCATCAGGTTACGCGGTTCATTTTCAATTCGTCGAGATTCAATTTCACCATCGTGACCAAGGACCTCCCAAGATTCGAATGATTCATTATCAGAGACCTCGTCTTCGTTCAACCTCTGCATTCCCTTTCCCCTATCCGTGGAAGGAAGGAACTTCCTACCCGATTTCCCACTCATAGGCTTTACATCGTCGTCCGGTTGTCTATTATTATTCCCACTCAGTGTCAAGCTTGAAGCACCAAAACTCGGAAACCGCAGAACGGATGCAGATGCAAGTGAAGTTGTGCTTCGAAAGAAATGGACAGAACGTGATGTGGAGTATGGTGATGTTCCAGGAGGGTGAGCAGAAAGCGCTCGGTTTTGCAGTGCTTGGTGTTGCTTCGGTGGAAATAGCGTTCGAAGTGGAGACAATGACAAGAACCTCTTCTTCGTGGATGTTCTGACGAGACCAGGCTCTAGTTCATGGCTGTGGTCTATGTCCTCATCTGGATCATTCAGATCAAGTATGCTGGCCATCTTGGATTTTGCCCGGCCACGCGTCAGCAGTGAGTCGAAGGTGGGCGAGATGCTTGAGTCAGTACTCGACAATGATCGGGGAGAAGAGACCAGACATGGCGGGAACTTGATTCTCTGGTCCCCTGGTTGTGGGGAAATAATTTCCAAGGACTCTTCGGACTCTGATGTTGAGGGTGTATCCGTCGGAGAGGCATGACTGATGCTGGTCTCGCTCTCCGATTGGTGGTGCTCAGTAGTAGGGGGAGGGTCTGTTTCTAGGTTTGCAGACGCTGACGAGGACGACTGGGCCAGTGTCGACGACGAGGGACTGGGTATAATCCCCATCGCTTCTTGGAATGTGGGTGGAGGATAACTTGGAACGCCTGGAAATACGAGCAGGATCAGTTCCGAGTTCTGTATGCTGATGAAACTATCAATGTTATCTACCTTCATCGATACCTTCCAATACCGGCCGACTCGACCTTCCTCTCCAATTTCTCCTCAAGAAATTCTTTGGATTCTTGGGAGCTCCAACATTGAATCTTTCCTCAGTCTGTCCCTGTCTCCCGTTCCCCATCACTGATCTCTCTCCAGTCCTCGTTTGTCGCTCACTGGCACTACTTGCCGCTGCCGCCGCTTCCGCCATCAGTCTTGCTTTGGAAGGGGACCCTCCCATCGATGCCGATGCTGAATTCACTGACGATAAAGGCCAGCGTTCTTGTTCAAATACAGGATTTGTCCTGGGATACGGAGAGATACGAGCTGCGTCCGCAATTCTGTATGGCGACATAGCAGATGCTGAGCACAAACTTGAGTCTTCAGGGAAAGAAGGCGGCGGTTTTGAAGAACATGCGTTGGCCACGATCCTTCAGTATGCCTACGTTGCCTTTATTTGGCCTGTCACTCACTCAAACCCCTTCCTACTGCGCACTGACCGAATTTCAGTTTGCCATAGATTTTGCTACTTGAATTTCGGGGATACCCATAGATTATGGGTCTTTCCCGCCCTTCCTTACACGGCCAATAATAAATTATGCGTAATTAGTCGTGTTTAGTTTTGCCCTTTGATTCAAATATTAGCAGCTGGAAAACAATCAATCCACGCGCCAGCTCTTGTCTAGGATCAGATGTTTCTGTATTCAAAATATAGTATATCGGAGATGATTTAACATTGGATCGAGTGATCTCGCTCTTTATTTAATTTAATGCTCCGTTACCGTTGCAGTAATCGACATTCCCCTTGTTCGGATTCCCGGCCCACTATTTGGATGACATCATCAAACTCGTCCCACAGAAGTTGTGCTACTTACTGTAGGGAATGGCCTCTCAACACCCGAGGCACCAAATACGGCAAAAGACAATATGAAGACCATAACCTGAGCTCCACCGTCTAAAGCACCTCCAAGGATATAGTTGTACTTTTTATACCACCCTGGGTGACGTTTCCTTAACCAAAGCTGAGACGTGAGGCCAACCACAATGGCCGAGGTAATCACGGAATTGACGCCAACGTACATCCACGCGGAATACTCAATACACATCTCAGGACGATCCTTAGTCACCTGGTAGTGGGACGAACGTACCATGTATATGATAGGGAGAATGACTGAGTCCACCTGAACAGGTCCGATCTTTGGCCAGTGCTAGAATAGTGGCACTCAGCATCGTGACAAGTCAAACTGAAACGCAATTCACCTTTCCAATGAACCACTGGAAGGATGTCGGAACAATTCCAATAACCAAACTTAGAGGAATGATCCAATAGGGGCCATTGAATCCATATAATTCCTTCGCCAGAGACCAAGTCACAGCTTCGCTGTTTAGGCTTTGTGTTACTTGCCCACTCCAAACATTGGTTCCAACAGGGTCAAGAAGGATCTCGCGCTGGGCCGTGACGATCGAGATCATAACCACTGCTGAACGTGAGTTAATGGTTGAATTGAATATCGGTACTTACCATAGTTCACCATGGCACCTATTCAGGATAAGTGAGCAAGAGGGGACGGGATTATATCATGCAATGTATACCGAGGATGGTACCCCACACTTGGGTCAAGAACATGACACGAGGAGGAATCTTGAGATATTGACCAACCTTCAGGTCTCCGGCGAGATTGATAGAAGTGGAAACGACATCATGACTCCACATAGAGAACTACTAGTCATCTCGGGGGAAGAAGAATCGAGAGAATGGGAGCCACTGACATAGAGGTTGGCGACAGGTCTACCGGGATTCACAGCTCCTGCAACCATCTTCATGAGCTGATTGGTAGCAATACCGTTTCCCATCCTGGCAAATAGCAATGTAGAGAAAGGCTATCGAACGAGTCAGTAAGATATCAAGAGTAATAATGGTCAACTCACTGTTATGAATGCACCAACTAATAGGGCCACGATGTAAGACCACCATGGAAGAGTTGTCTGGCCTTTAAACACAACGATGAGTCCTGAGAGCGTGTTAGCTCCACATACGGCAGCTAGAGTGCTGCGATACTGACCTGCTGAGAAGGAAAGGATGAGAAGTAAGGCATACCACCACCAGGGAGCTTCCTTATACTTTTTCATGGCCTGCCAGTCCAGGTCAGTGTTCATCTGAAGTACATTGTGCTAGATGAAGATCTTACCTGATAATGTGGATCAGGCTGTGTCTTGTGATATGCGAGCCTAAAAGCATCCTTCGCATCGGCTCCCCAGAAGAAGATGCAGTGAGCAATTAAACCGCCGATCTGAGAAAGGGTCTCAGTAGAAGCACCACCAAACACCAAACAAATCGAGAGTTTACAGCGAGATTGGCAGTCAAGCTATGCCAGGCGTTCGATCCAGTCAAAGCTGGCAGTCCAATCTCGGTGAGTGCGGTCTCGTTCAGCTGGATTGCGGTGCCACTGAACACCGCCGATTGATGATAGATTGAGCCATTGGCAGAAAATATGGACGTAGAAAGCATAGGATAATCTAATGACTAAGGAATAAGAGATGAGTCGATGAGCACAAGGATAGTTCAGTCTCAGATCTCACATTCCATGCATTTGAATAATAAATGGCCATGATGACAGTATAACAAACAGCGTAGCCGATCCAAGAATTGGCTAAAGAAAATGTATGTTAATTGCGTGGATAATAGTTTATGGTCTGTACCTTGCTGAACCAGTGGATAACTCATAAATCTGAAGTGATTAATCAGGTGTGTCACTGTATTCATTGCAAGCCCGAGACGTACGACGAGCCAATGTATTGCCAGTCAAATGAAACATTTAGGAAACCCAAGCCCTCATTACCATTCGTCCCACCGAATAAATTAGTGAAGACATCGACAACCCTCGAGGAGGCGCTTTGCGATGCTAGGCAGAACACACTGATACCATTAAGCAGCGGGAAGATGTAAGCCGGCAGCACCTCATAAAAGAACATTCCCGCGAAGGCTGTCCAAAAGAGCTTGACACGCTTCCCGTTGGCAGAAGTGTCGAAGTGCAAAGCTTCGAAACAAGCATCAGCAAAGCTATTCTCACGTGTGATATAGTAGGCTTACCTTGAAAAACGGAAACGGTCGGCAAATTCTGAAAGTTGATTAGCAGGATCTGTGAAGGTCTTAAGGAGCCACTCACAAACCAGTAAACCATCTCAGAGGGATAAACCGTGAGAGGACGTAAGAGGCCAACCAAACCATACCTTCAATCTCAGATTAGCGACAAAAAGTCTCCAGAAGTAGGGTCAGGCTCACCCAAAGCAAGCAGTAGAGAAAGTGGCAAGGACAGCAGTGGTTGCTTCAACGTGCGTATCATAGTATAACTTGAAATACGGTTGAAATAGATCCAGTGATGAGAAGTAAAACACAGCTCACTCTTTGCACTGCAAAATTTAAAACGGCAGTGCTTTGGCCTGCTGCCGTTGATGCGACGAGAGAAGCTATGGCGTGCTACATATGAATGAACAGAACATCAATATGTCGTAAGATATAAATATGACAGCAACACCCACCTCCTTCAAGCCAAAAGGTCCCGGGTTTAGTATTTCGAGAATTGGGCCTAAAGCTTCAAATCGGGTTCCAGTGACCATCTTTTTGGTGGGCAGAACTTTGGCCCAGGTGTTCCCAGCGGTATAGGTCAGCAGGAGCAAGAAGACCATCGATACAGTCATCTGAACAGGCTTAAATTGGTAAATCTACTCAACACGTTAGCACCTCATGATCAAAGAATAAGATTTTATATACCTGACACAAGGCTGCGCCAAGCCCAGCAAAGACCGTTCCCAATGTCAAAGACCTCAAAGTCAGCGCAGGATCCCCGTCATCTCTTAGATCCACAACATATCTCGACACATCCCTTCCATTAGTTATCACCGGCTCTCCATTGAACCTCTGAACCTCTTCATCATCTACGGTCTTCACAAAGGAGCTCTCCGAGACCGTATTTCCCTTCTCGTTGCTGATCCTGCCATCGTAGTCCACTTTCATAGTATCGTCACCGTCGTTATCGACACTTGACTTGGAGATGGGTGAAGTTGGAGGCAGGGCCTCGTCTGCCTCCTCCGCCCTGGTTCTCCGCATGAGCTTATCATATAACGTCATCTCTGGGGAGAAACGTTTCTGGTGTAATATATCCTCAGAGATATGACAGAGGAAACAGAGAAGCAATCCGACACCGGCAACATCTCAGGTCGATCAAGACCTGTTATATAGACCACCCAATCCTATAACATCAGACCCATCCCGGGTTTCAAATGGGGAAACACAGAGAAGCTAGGGAAGAAACGATCCAGTGGTAGGTTCACATCCCTACGTGAGCCCAGATCCAGAACTCAAATTAAACACATCCTACCCTATCATGGGCGAATCGCACAAAGAACCACATGGCTGTCAAACGACGAATCAAGGTGTCATCAGGGGGAAATATCCCTCACTTTTACACATGTTCTAGTGCCTTGTGAGTTCACCAATCGCACCTCTATTCGTAATTTTTACGCACTCTGCCATTATCGGATCGACTGGCTCGCCACCAATGCTTCGAAGTCTGGGTAATTCCCACATGAATCAAGCGGACAAACACCTGATAACCGTCTTATCTTAAAGACGCGAGGACATGATCTATAGAAGCAAGAAGCTTAAGATACAGAGAGTCACGAAATCAAAAGTGAACGGAATTCTATCCAGCTTTGTAGGAACGTCTCCTACTACTTGGTACTTTCTCACAAGAGCATCCAATCATTGAAGCCAAAGATCAATCACTGGAAGGCGTGCTAGACCTGAGAAATTGCGCTATCATCAATGAAGAATGCGAACGCACAGCGTTTTCCATTGTTCAGACCGAAGCTTGTTCCCATGAATGCCGAATCTCTCCATTACTGCTCGGCTACTGTATTCAGCATCCATAGTGTCAACACTTGATCTGGATTCAAGATTCGAAACGGCGATCGAGAACTATAAATAGCCAACCCGGTGCATGATTGACGCCATCTCTCTTTCGGATGCCAGGAGCTACAAGAATGTATTAGGTCACGGAGGATCGGGCGTCAAAGCTGTTGATTAAAGTTCGGCGTTTCGTATAGAGTAACTCATCTGGACCTATTGTAGCATTTCTTGGAGTTTGTAGAAAACAAAGAAATTGATAAGAATACGAATAGGACGACAGAAAATCCAAAAAACAAAGGAAAAGTTGCACAACTCGCCATGCCTCAGGAACCCTAGTTTGTCTGGGCACCAACAGCCTAAACAGGTGCAAACCGACCTCCAATCAATACACGTTCACCAAAAACCAAGGACAAACACTTACTAGTCTCTTCAGATGTTCCATGAACACCTGCAAGCTCACATCGTCCGTAAAGATTGCCTGTCCAGCACCAGCTCCGCCTGTAGACCCATACATCGTCGCAGACATATGTGTTGTGGACGGGTTCAGTTTCGACAACAAGAATCGAGCTTGACTTCCTCCTTGATCACAGACAATGTAACGTGGGATAGGGAATCGGTCAACAAGGAGCTCCTATAAGAAAAGAGTGTACATGTATCAGCTTTTGCAGGCAGCTAAAGCAAAGCAAAAAACTAGAATGTCGGGGTTGAGATCACGAATCCCCAGGACCTGTCGACTGTGTTTAATCCATCCAACAATGACCGCAGCTCAGGGAACAACAGAAAAACAAAATCATGACCACCCAACCCACCTGAGCATCAGCGGCTGGCAACTCCAGTAATTCTTTGAAGTTCTCGTATCCTTCCTGGTCTTGATAGCCTTGCTTTCTCCACTGCGCAACCAACTCTCCATGGAAAATCAGAATATGGAAAAATGTGTCCAAAAGCAATATAACATCATGCTTAATGGAAACACTATCGAGAAGCACGGGTTGAGGTGGTGTATCGAATGTGTATGACATCAACGTTGGTTGGATCATAATCAATGAATTATTCACATCTTCTTCATTAAGAATGTGGCTACATCGTTCAATATTAACTCGAATATCAGAGGTAAGGTGCATAACGCACCGGTAGAAAGCAGTCTCATCCGGACTATTATTAAACACTTGCAAGAACTGGCTTCTCCTCAAATGGAACATAAACTGCGGATATATACTGAAGTTATCCGTCAACCTGAAACTGGTCGGATCCTCCTTCCTATAATCTGCAAATTTCTGACAAAGCCTTATCAACATCCGATCCAACCATCTCAGTACATCAGGGCTATCGTCAATCTCAGCTTTGAAAACGGCGATCCTCGCCATCAATACAGCAGCAGCTTCTTGATCAAACGAAGCCGCAATACCCGGCGACCCCGCTTCGGCAAAATTACGCGCAATTGTGGTCACACGTAAACGTTGTTGCCCAGATGCATGTTGATAATGTGTGATGAATTGGATGAGGCCGCGAGAACTAGGTTGAAGAGGTTGTCCAGCGGGAGTTACGACTTCAAAGTATACACCAGCAGAAGTATGTGGTGTGATGGCATTAATTTTCCAGGCTGAGGTTTGACCGATACCGATTTCAGTTTCACCTACACAGGCCGATTTTTTGCCAGCAGAGATAGCATGACCGATAAGACCAGAGACTTTGAGCTCTTTTGTAGTCTAAGAAGTTGACAGTAAGCATACATACATAAAAAGTGGTAGGAGAGACGTACCTGAACATCGAAGGTCGCATTGAAACCCATCTGCAGGTGGCCTTGATCATCCTTGTTGAAGAGAGAGAGAAAACTTCGCTTGAAAATTGAGGTGACGAACGAATCGGATAATACAATGACACCGTTCGTCGAGTTGGGCAACGACTTCATTTCTTGCAATCCAACCTGATCAAGGCATCCAGCAAATAGATCAACAATATGTCCATTGTTAGAGGCGCGCTTCGCAAGCCCTTCGTAGAACTATTTTAATTTTTTCAGTAAAGAACAGAAACAAGATGTAGGAAGATCAAACCTTAATTGAGCGTTTATAATGCTTCGCGGTATCTCTGTCAATATCATGGTGTGATCTAATTGGTTCCTTCAACTCATTGCTCACGACCATCCCCGGTCCCTCCGTTGCAGGTCCACCGGCAAACAACATGACCCTCGCTCCAGTATTGGGATATGCTGTCTCAAGCAGGCCAACAGCAACACTCAGGGCAACACCAGTGCAACGCAAGGCACGCTTATCATTAGCGACAGGCCAAGGGTCTCTTGTGAGACCTTCAAGGATACCAGTAAACTGGAATTCAATTTGGGATACTGGGAGAAGAAACCGCGATGCACCGAAAGATTGAGGAGGGAGAGGTTGACCTGGTCGAGGTGCAGCACGATTCTGAGAGCTCAAGCCAAGCATATCTTGTATTTGTTTAGGCTGGTATTCTTTTCCGCCGCGGAAAACATAGGATTTGGAACACTCTGCATAGCCAAGTTCATGCACTTGGGCCTAAATGCATTCTGATAAGTATGTAATCTGGTAGCCCAGCCAGAAATACATACCATAGTGCCATAAGTGACCAAACCAACCAAGGCATAAGGCGGAAGCAAGCTCAAGCTAATAACAACGGCATCCTTCAACGCCTTCAAATCTTCTTCGTCCAAACACGTATCAATGACGAACAAAAAGATAGGTGGGACCTGCGCCGGACGCGCGAGGGTATACTCGATGGTTGTATACTTGGGAAGTAGCTCAGCGGGGAGGTTGGTATTGGAAATATCCTTATAGTGAGGCGGGAACGCATTCCGCGAAAGGCAGAAGGGACATATCCAGAGTTTTCCACGGATATCGATTTGACTAACCACCGAATGTTACGTGTTTTTAGTCGTGACAATTTGAACTTACCAGTAAGGATTGAGAATGGCTCGACAGGGTGGTTTACAGGCCACAGGCTCGTAGAGAACTGGGGGCAGATCTTCCCTGATCTTCAATGGGGTGTAGAGGGCTGAGATGGGCACAACGGTTCTCGTAGCCTCGATACGTGACGAGGGCCATACGTTCCACGAGAAACGCACACCTAGTCATCGTTCAGTCCGAGGTCCAAATTCTCACAAAACAAACATACCGTCACGCTCTTCTATGTCTTCAAAGTTGAGCATGGGGTGAAAGAATCAGTCCTCGTGGTAGATATTACACCTTATCAAGGCCACGTAGAATAGGTAAACAATGGACAAATAAAACCATCAGCGTCGTCAAAATTCTCTTCAGGACAGGTGGGAGACGTCCTTGGGGACTGGCACAGCGAAACTTCAATATAGAGGCTATTGTGAAGCACTTTTGGCCGATGCTGGAGCGAAAAGATGAACGGTAAACCAGGGCACACAGGCTCTCTAACCAAGTCTTGGCTGCACAGAAAAAGAAGTTTGTTGGTACCCAGGGAACGAACCAACAAACCATGAAAGAGATAACAGCGATAACAGACAATATAGAGCGAAAGAATAAGAATCCCAAAGCTCACTGCAGAGGATCCTTGATCAGTTTGCTCGTGCCTCTTATCTCTACTATCTGTATCACAACACCTCATGTATACCTCGAATCAACTTTTTTCAAGTTGTTCACAATAATACCGAACAAGACTCAATAGATAACTCTACAGATAGTCTACTCTCCCTGGAGCTCCTGGCGGAAATGTTACAAAGAGCTACGTATCCTGTAAAACAAGATCATCTATGGTTTGGGCTGACTAAAATATTTGGACAAACACGAACGGTGCCTCATGCACGTGATTTTTACTATAATTATAATTGAACAATGTTTGATGTTTGATATTTCTTTAAAAGAGGATTATAATCCGATTATATTACCCATGCATGCCATGCCGTGCACAGTACTTTGTCTGTGCGGGATATTCAGGAACCGAGGATACATACATACATCAATGCCCCTTCACGGATGCATCTAGCCGATCCTGATAGCAAAATGTTGAAGAAAAGAACATGGGAGGGCGTTGGCAAAAAAGGTGACGACTCCATTTTAAAAGAGAGGAAAAAGAAATTATCTGACTGTCAAGGAAATCCATGGATGTATACACGAAAGCATGGGAAAGGGAGTGGATGGGGCGAAAGTAGCATAACATATGATAAGACAGAATCGTAATAGATGCAGGGTACAGACTAGAACACAACCGTCACCAACTGGAAAGCCGAAAACTTGAAGTGTCACTCGGAAGGAGAATCAGCATCGACAACAATACTGTAGGCAGAAATGGGGAAGAGACAAGGGGTGAAAATGAACTCAAAGCTCTATACCAATAAGAATTAACCATGATCCACAAATGTTAAGAACAGGTGGGAAAACCGTAACAGGAAGGAGGCAACAACGAAGAGACAAATACAAACAAGAGAATTGAATGAGTGGGAAATGTATGAGTGGGAAATGTACGAGTCAACAGTGCAGAATCAAGTCCCACAACATCGGTTAGAGATGAAACAGCAAGAGAAATTGGGAAGTAATCTCGAGGCCACCACCTCGCTGGGGGCCTCTGCAAAGGAGATCGGACAAGGTGGTGAGTGTCCGAAAAAACCAGATGCCTAAGAGATATCTGGGAAAGTGAATGAGCCATGACGCTATCCCCGTCTCATTAAAGAGCTAGGGGACCTGGCTCTGATACAATGTTTTCACCCTTATGGTGGTCGAACGATGATGCAGGCAGATGCAGGAACGTGACTTTGGGGGTGAACAGTGGGGATGCATCTAGTATCCGATAATCCGTGTGTCCTGGCCGTCGATTTCAAGGTGGCTAGGGTAAGTACCGATTTTTTACTAGGAGAAGAAGTCATGAGAGTGATGAAATTCTAGTCCGGTTCCAGGGAATTGCTCCGCCTCGAAGACAGGTAGGAATGGGTATGTGGGCGACGTGGCCTATATTCTTCATGCTCAGTCATCGATCGAGGACGCTTGAGCGTTGACACACGATTGTAATCAGGGTAGAAGTAGCCGTAGTCACGATACCCGTGGGGCTGGTAATGATAATGTGGTAAATCGTGACTGAAGAGAGATGACTGCGGGATCCAGTGGGAGATGTCCTCCAGCCATCTCAACACATAATCATCCTTGCAATGCGAGGATACCATTGAGAGACAGGCCTGGCTTAGAGGAGGGAGGGGATTGCCGTGCTCGTCAGTATCGGCAGCGGGGATGAAGTCAAAGCTTCCATCGCCTGTCCCCTCGGTAAAGGAATCAAGATCCTTGATAAGAGGGGCATTGGGTATAGTAATACAGGGGTCATAGTTGTGAAGACCCCACTCTTTGGACTGGGCATCCATGGGAATTTCGCTGTGAAGAGGGTAAGGATTGAAGGTAAAGTGTGTTAACGGGCCAACATACACGAGAGGTGTGTCCTCTAACACTACACTATTTGCCAGGGGGACCGAAGGACCGCCTGGAGTAGGGAGAGAGGCGGTCTTGGAGGAGGGCGTATTGTTGCTGTGGAGTGTAAGCGCCAGAAAATAAGGGTGCAGAGAGCATACCATGAACTAAAATCCTCGAGCCTCAGTTCCTGCAACGGCTCCAGACTGTGCCTGTCGGGGGTAGGTGTAATGGGCGAGGACGTCGAAATGGACATTGATCGTAGATTCCAGTTGAGGGTCTTGAGAAAGGTTGCAGGCAGTGAGGAGCCAGGTCCTAGAGGGGTATTAAGAGATAATGTAGAGGATAGAAGGGGAGGTGATCAAGGTATAAGTATAAAGAGATGAGTCGCCGCTTGATCTCGTCATGCTCGGCCCAGCACTGCCCGTGTCTTTTCCCACACCCCCGTCAGTCGATGGAGACACGTACTCATACGTGGATATAAAACAGTTCAGTATAAAACAGTTCAGTGCTGCGCCGTTAATGATGTTGACAATTGTTAGTTCACATCCGGTTCCGTACATAGCGCTTTTAATGATCAGATGCTACCCTGAGCTCAAATCTACAACGAGAACGACGGTGGGAGGATATCACCTCCGCAAGCACAAGCACTCATTTATTCTTGTTCCACTTGTGTGGCCTAATGCGACATCACAGACAATGATCATTCAAGAATGACCAGAAGTGAAAATATGGACCGATTCTTCCGGAACGTACGAGTCTGGAAAAAAAGTGGATGATCTCCTTCGTTGACTGTCGCCTGTGACATGTCATTCCTTGGCTTCTCTCGTCATCATAATGGTACTATGAATGACCCTCTACTCCAGTCCCTTGGAAAAAATCGTTTTCGAGATTCCGGTATTCTTAACCCAGGCTCTATGAATAACGGAGCTGTTCTTCCCCTTTGCACCGAGGTGTATCAAATGCTGATCAACAGTAGCGAACTTGGCGAAAGAGCCCGCGAAATGTACGACCACCTTCAACTAAACCACCCGCTTACGAACCGGCGGTGTCGAAGAAACTTGATGGATGACCCATACAGTCACTGAGAACAATCAGGTCAAACGGTCTAATCATTTACTTCCCTCAACTTCAAGCAAGGCTCGCTGATACCTAACCTTGCGTTTCAAGAGGGTTTTTTTCTTTCGGACCCTAGAATCGATAATGCAGATCACCCTACCCATCACCATGGATGGTATCATGGTCCTTTCTCCCCGAAAGAAAGTAAGGATAGATCCGGCTACATTGGCAACGGAAGTTCTCTTTAAACGCAATGCAATTTTCAACTTTGATGCCAAGCCTTAGCTTGAGAGGAAGGAACAAACTTGGCCCAACAAGTTCTCAACAATCTCTAACCTACTGACACAAATTCTCGCTCAATCAAGTACAAAACCCCCAACGTACCACGATTACAAATTTGGACTGGCTTGGGTGTGTCCGCATCAACTTCCCGGGGGGAGGGGGGTGTCTATCAAGATCCTCAAAGTCCACACTCGGTGAACATTAGCCTCCGAAAGCCGATTCGAGATCACTTGAGAGCAATATGAAACGGAACGTGTATTTGTTTTAACTCTGCGCCCATCTTCTAGCCTCTCCGATCAACTTTGCTTATACATGCGTGTACTTGGTTTCAGGGTTTCCTTTGTAACTCTATCAATGAGCCGTTGCTGGCCAATCGGAAAAGTTCAGGACACTTTTTGGGAAGTCCGGTAAATTTTACATAATCACCCATGAATTGACTAGCGTTTTTAATGAATAAATCGGTCGCCAAGCCAAGCCGCTCAGACGGCTTGGCTTGCTGGAGGACTATCCTCTACGGCACTTCCAGGGGTGGATGCAGGAAGAGAAACCTGTACTCAAAAGCAAAGGCAGAAGTTAATAGGCAGGACCGATTTTTGTGACATTTTGATACTTTGAATTTATATGGCAAGTTCCCTTGTTGTCGCTCAAGCCATCAACCATTTTTGAAACCCCGCAGGTCGCCGCGTTCCTCGGGAGTGTTCAGTCTCCGCTTTCGGCAGCTGTATGACAGTTTCTCTCCTCAACAATCAAGATCCAAGCTATCAAATATAGATCTAGTTGTACAGGTCGACAAAATGTGAGATCTGACTTGAAGGACAATATGGTGGTGGACCATGAACCACAGAAAATATTAATAATCGGTCACAGAGGGTCAGAGATATTTACTATTTAAATAGGAGAATGTCATTATCATGTAGCTACAAATTATATAGTGGAGTACTTCAGTCAAAAATGAGTGATAAATGGCTAGTTGTGCAAAGGGGTGATGGTTTGCTCAATATCTGGTTCGCAATCTAGACTTAAATTCTAATGGACCTACAAATACTCGATTATAATTAGATAGATCGGGGATTTGCCGCCAATCAAATGTTATTTGTACGACTTGCAAATCATTTTCTGATAAGCTACGATCTCATTGGGGAACTACTCAATGATAAAACAACGCCTCGAGCTTATACCAGTTCAGCGCAATCTTAGCTTCAAGTGTCGAAGCACGACTAGACTGTACGGGAGATGAATGAATATTGCTAGTCGCGAGTGTTCAAACAAGGAGGCGCCATTCAGAAAAGAAATAATTCAAGGAAATCAAAAATCCTAGTGGACTATTCTAAAAGCAAGTGAAAAGATCCGAGCAAGCGGAAGTCGCCAACGGCTCAAATTTCATCCGAATACGTTCCAAGATCATCATCTGAATGCTCCTCAAGTTGTGGAAATGTCCGTAATGTGCTCTCGGCCCCCGATTCCTCTTCAGGCCGTAGAGGTGTTGGTAACTTCCGTCTTCCTCTTGTTTGAGTCTTGATTGTATTAGAGAGAGAGGTCGCCTTGTTGATCATTTCGTCGCTGCAATAAAAGTAACTGTGCTAACCTTGGACGAGGGCGCTCTCCTCAACTTGACCCCATGACTAGTTTGCTTTTCTGGCATAACCTTAAGCTGCTTTTGTTTGATGTTTGACGGCTGTTGCTGCATCTGCTGGGCAGCGGTCCCTAGTTTCATCCCTAATCGCAAGTTCGTTTTGATAGGTGTAGGTGTTTCATTTCCGTCCTCGGACTCTGATTCTGACTCCACTAGATCTCTAAAGGACGAACAAAGGATCAGTGTTGACATTCAAACCCAAAGAGTGATCAACTCTCCTAGATGAAGTCGTATGATTCCGCTTTCGTTGAAAATAGCCCCCCGAGTCTGGTGTTCGTATCCGCCTGGTTGAAAGCGTAAAATGAGAACAGAACAACAATTGGTTCTCGGGTTCCCTTGATCAAAAATACTGTATACAGACTTTCTGCCTTTGGCTTTCGGCGTCATAGAGATTGGTGTTGAGATCGCACTTAGTATAACCGATTCGGCGCCTGTATGGATGTCCTCATCGATAGGGCTATAAACAAACCATTGATAGTGTCAAGCTCTTATTTCAAGTATAGCTGTTTGACGTACCCAGTTGTAGCGGCCCACGATGCTGCTTCCTCAGCTTCCTCGTCGGTGGTATCACCATCCTCATCTTGCTCCATCTCGCTTTCTATGCCGTCATTATCTGGTGCTTGGGAAGAAACCTTATTTTTTCTTCCCGAATCAACGTTGACTCACAGGTGAGTTTTCTGTCAAAGTACTGTAAGGAATAACGATGACTTACTTGGACACATCTTTCCACAAAGGAGAACTCATTTCCCCGTCACTCTCAGGTACATCAATATTAATCGCTTGGTATATCTGGAGAACTTTGTCATCATGCACATAACTAAGAGGATTGATATCTGTCAGCTGCTTTGAATAGATTTTGTTGAAACGGGTTCTAAAGCGGTCAAACGCCTTCGTTGTGGCTGCATCATCAAACGGACATTGCTATTTAAGTTCTGATTGAGAAATATGGAAATGGATGCGAAGACCGCTCACGATGCTATGATTAATGAGAAGAAGATCTATCATGTGTATCATCTTAAGGTCGAGATCTTCTGGCAAAAAGAGGGGTTGATTTAGCAGGTGACACAGAATTCCATGGTCTGGATTAGTGAGCAACAGCAAACAGGATTCAGCAATGAAACAGTTAGATTTCTAATCATATATCTACCTGAACGCTCAGAATCATATAGGGTGATAAGGATGTCTATAGCGATTTTTGCATGAAGGTCCTTGATGGACGCGAAGTCTTCGTTTCTAATTGAATATATCAGTCTCGATCCAAACTTGCTGTAGAGTGCACCCACTCTAGCCCGAACTGAGGATTCGACCATGCCAACAGCATCTCACCAAACCTCTCGGGTGTGGTCATATTTTGCAATTCATCCAGGGACTCGCTTAACCGTGTCATTGTATCCAAGGCTGTCATAAATATCTGTGGACGGTCACCATTAATTTGAAAATTGCTGACCAGAATGATACCTACCGATTGGAGCCTGATCTTATTCTGTGGGTGTGCCGTGGAATACCGAATGAAAAAATATGACAGGCACTGTTTAGCTTCTTGGTTGCTCGCCATGTCAGGAGAGATATAAGCAATGAGTAGACACAGGAGCATCTGTACAGGGGTCAATAACGAAAATCAATACTGAGTCTAGAAGATACCTTATCATTATCTACAATGCCCAACAAAAGGAGTTTTGAGAACCCGATACAAAGTAGTGCCAGGACCTCAGGACAAGGCTCATCCTTGCCGAGTTCGATATCCATGATACTAAGAAGGAAAGTGATGAGCTTTGAATCCTGCAAGACAACGACCAACGTGTTAATCAGCATCTACATTTTCTGTATCCAAGTCTTACCATCTCCGCCGACTTCCCGAAGAATGCCCTCTCGTACGTCAACATGAGGTCAAAGATAACACGTAACACGACGATACGTATTGGATCTGGTGCTCGCACACATTCACTTGAGAAGAGTTCGAATGAACCCAGAGCCATGCGCTGAGCAACGAAGATAGCCTCAGAACAAGCACTTCTCGTCGAGAATGTAGCGTCTTACTTTGGCAATGAGTGAACACAACCCAAGAGCGGTTAGTGCTTTTTCTCGCAGGAAAAGCTCCATTCTTTGAACAGATGGAATGATAAGGTCATTTAGGATACCCTGTAGCGTTGAATTGTCGTCAAATGGCTACGGTCCATCTAAGCAGGACTTTTTGGGCAAAAAAAAAATAGTACATACACCGTTAACGCGCTCCAACATTGAATTGCAAATCATCAGACAGCGTAGGGCTCTTAAATCTGCAGCCTCGCGGTCTTCCTTCCTCGCCCCTTCACGATCGACTGGTTCCTTGACTGACCGTTCTCGTCTTCGTCTCAATATTGAATGTGAAGAGTTTGAGAAGGAGGTGTTGTGCAAAACCTACATCACAGGGATTCAGATGGCCCTGTACATAAGATCGGCATACGCACGATCTCTGTAGGTTCTTCGGTAAGTTCATCATGATCGCGAAGGTCAATGATGACTTCAACAATTACGCGTATGAATTCACGTTCCGAAGGCATCATCGCTTTCATCATCTCCATACATGGATCGATGAGTTCGAATGGCAATGTCGGGCTTGCCAACATATCCCCTATCAGATACCTAAGAAAAGAGTTTGAGTTTCGGACGAACTCGGGCCAACACTCACTGACGACAGAAAAAACCTTTCTTCGTCCAACTTCGTCACTATAATCCAATCCGGTAGCTATTGACAGTATTGATGACAATATTGATGCGATTTTGAAAAGCTCATCCAACATTTCAGTTTTTTCTTCCGCTTTGTGCAGCATCTGCACGCTCTCAGCTGACTGAAGAGTCTCCAAAAGCTTATGGTATAGAGCTTGGATATAGAATGCGAAGGTCGTCACCATAGGAAGACCAGCGTCATCAACTCGAGTCGATCCTTGGCAGTTAAGCGCAAAAACGCGTGCAAGGAAAGCCGATTCAGGCGTAAGTGTTGCCCAGTAATCGCCTACATAACTGAGGCTGAGTATACATGGCAGCAATCAATTAACAGAAATTTCTCACCAGCGAAAGTAAACACATCGAGATAGCCTGGCTTAACGACAAATATTGCATTTAGTGCGTCCAATGCGATTTGTTCCCCGCCTATCACATCAAAGAGCTCCAGGAATCGGACAAGCGCCCTCATGATACCCCCATTATCTCCCAACCACGTACCGACTTGTTCGTTTGGAACTTCCGCGAGCGCGAAATCGAACCACTTCATGATGAGTTTGCTGGCTGCCGCTCGAACCACACTTTCCCTATCTCCTAGGCCATCTTTGATCACCTTCTCGCGCTGTACAAGAGTCAAAAATCGTGGGCTGTCGAGCTTTGTGTAAAATGCAGAATAGAGGGACTTTCGCGTTAGCAGATCAACGTCGCGAGAACAACTCAATAGAACATCGACAGTGGTACGATCGAGTGGTGAATGAATGAGTGTTGTACGTCGAACTTCTCTTCAATAGATATAAGTGGTAGGTTACAGTGTCAATGTTGTACTCACGCTTCGTCGTCGTAGACAAGCACTTCAGTCAGGAGGTCTCCTATACCTTTCCCTCCATTCTCAATGTCATGAGGATCTTCAACAATACTCAATCTCGAAAGCGCAATTACCGCTTGAGAACGAATGGACGATTCCTTGTCTGTCAATCGTTCAACTAGATTTTCCCGGAGTGTCTCATAGATATCTATGCTATCAGCCGGTCAGCTGACCACCATAGCTTCGCCAACGACAGTAGTTTCACTCACTCAAGCTGGCCAAACCACAAGATCATCTCAGTGACCGTAGAGACCGAACGATATCGAACATTCTTGTCCTTTGCTGGGAATCCTCGCAAAATCCACTTGAGAAATCGGCAGACAAAACGGGAGACGAAAGTCTCTTCATCGTCTTCCTCTGGTGTCTTTTTATCCGTCGATCTCGCGGTGGAGGCAGACTTGTCCGCTCTCTCCAGCATGACTGTATGTTCTACTCAGCTGATGCACAGAAATCAGTCCAGAAGTTGACGAACCTCTTTCGTTTATATATTTCAGGTATGAGCCAATGAACCTGGCTGTACGATCAGCCGACGCAACACCTTTCTTGATAGTGAGCACCCGTGTCATCATATCACAAAGTACTTGGACAAAGGCATCCTCGCCGACAAGGTTAACTGTAGCCCAATTATTTGACTCGATGTGACCAGCAGCCTGGGCGTGGAGCTTATAAAGGTTGACACAGTTCTTCTTGTGGTTTGCACATGAGACCTGTACTTGGCTAAAGACATTTGCAACTGCATTCTGGAGGTTGTCAAGAGCAAACAAGGTTTTGGGTGTCATGTACGTGTCATGTACGGTTCGGCTATCAATATCAAGCGCGTCGCGCTATGAGGTCACGTGCTAATGCCTCTTTCCCAGACTCCCCACCGCACTCCTCTCAAGCGTGTTTCTCAAGGTTCTCTTTTCAGGCTCTCGCGCTCAGGGGCCTATCCAGATGCACCTTATGGACTTGGGTTCATTGAACCTGCACTTGCTGAATTTGTCGATGAGACAGAAGCACTTCAAACGAATGTGGAAGGCCTATCGAATTTGAGTGAATCCCTTGCAACTTTCAACGAGTCTTTTGCGAGCTGGCTGTATGTCATGAATATGAACGCTCTTACGACGGACTGGCCGCAAGTGTGTGGTCCCTCAGCTTGCTCAAGAAAAGAAATAATACTGTCTCCAGGCGCCGACATCAGATTCTTACGCACTTGCAAAGAGGCGAGCTGGTAAAATCCCTCCGTTAGCATATAGTAGAAGATGTTTGATTGTTGCTCCAGAGGAGAAAACAATTACCGCTGCAGAGGCTCTCAAAAGACAAGCAGCGGAAGTGGCAACTCGCGAGGCAGAATTACTTGCAGACAAGACCGCTGCGACAGAAACAACGGAAGCTGATGTTACTATGGCAGGGAACACTACAGGTGCCTCGGGTCTATCTGGGATCAATGCAGGGGTGGGGAAAAAGGTCTTGAAGCCCAAAATGACCACCAAGGAGCGAAAGGAACGCGATGTGAGCTTGGTTGCACAGCCTTGCAGTCTCAGCAGTAGCTCAATCAACCGCCCTATCAGAAGGAAATTGATCGAATAATATCTGCTCTCCCTTTGGAGTTTCGTGGCAGTGATCCTGTGTGCAGTTTCCTTCTTCTATGTGGCGTATTTTTCATCGATTTTGCCCCAGACTCTTCGTAGACATATGGAGATGGTCATCGAGGGTGTTTTGAAAGCTCGAGACCAGACTGTAAAACGTGAGTATGTATTTTTTGAGCACATTTCTCAAACCATCAAATCTTCGAACTCTTTTAGTGCCTGATCTCATTAAAATGCCTGACCTGAACCAGGCGAGAGTGAACAAATGTCTTATCGCATTGGTCAACCGCAAAGTAGTTCAGAAAGACAGCACTTCTGTAAGTCAACTCTCGCTTCAGGTTCTACCTTTCACCCAATCTTATGCCACGCTTTCCTAGGGAACTGTGCTGTACCGTTGGAGGGGATTACCCTGAGCCTCGTATCTACCAGTGTAGCTGGTCCGTCGTCTTCCGACTCCTGGCTTCATCCTGCTTTCGTATGGGCCCTATTTATATACTGTCGAGATCCACTAGCCGGCCTTTGGAGACGGTCAAAACTCTGCCACAGTTACAAGTTCCCTTACTGGGGTCTAATACCTCCACTTAGTTTGTTGTCATTACATTAAAAAAGAAGTGTCTTCACCGATCCACTAATTGTTGGAAAGGAGATCACATTGGACACAATGTAGTCTGGATAACTGACTGATAGTGTTGCTACAGATCAAGTTTGTATATTGGGAAAATCTGAATTTATCTGAGAAGCTAACGATAGAAACAGAAAGAAGAAAGATAAATATGTTCTGTCAGCTGTATTGGTAACATATATCATGTTGTGAATCATCCATCCCAAGAGCCTTTTTTCTCAATTTTATTTTCTCTTTTCGTCTCTCTTTTTTGAATTGGACTTTTATATAAATGAGAATGTTATATGTATGTTACACATGACCTGTCAAGTAGTATATGAATGTTAGATGTGGTTCACACCTCATTATCCAAGATCTGGTAGGGCATCTTGGAAGTCCAAAATAAGTGAGCTATGCATTATCCAAGAATGTGGAAGATGGGTTGGAACAACCTTTGGTTTCAGCTTGTGTGCTATGTCTCTACTAGTCACACTAGTTGCATATTTTGGAATAGGACTTGGAGACTTAGTGGGTGGATGTTACATTCTGTGTTCTGGCCTCATCTGTCCCTATCCACAGATAATCACTTATTCTCATTCATGCTCCCAGACCTCTTCTGATGCAGATCAAAATCATTCATTCCACCTTGGATGTTCTCGCTAGTACCAAAATAACTCTATGAATATCCCTTCCTTGACATCTGAGGATCACCAGTAATTAGGGTAACTCACTTAGCAGTTACATTCCAGATAGCTACCCTAGGTATACTAACTAGTATATAATCCAGTAGCTTACACTGTAGTAGTCATCCTGAAAATCAACTAAAACTAGTACCCCTCTTCCAGTATTAGCAATAATAC
>Ga0157366_1000130_pt1 | contig 40367 bp, 43 predicted proteins | sample AttbisABBM1_FD_113149 | JGI IMG/M metagenome (GOLD analysis project Ga0157366, IMG submission 113149) | Fungus gardens microbial communities from leaf cutter ant in Botucatu, State of São Paulo, Brazil - Atta bisphaerica ABBM1 | ecosystem: Host-associated > Fungi > Mycelium > Unclassified ...
AATGATTGTGGCGTATGCGGAATATCTGCTGGAGGCGGGCTATAACCCGTCTGAGCATATGTTCGGTAGCTGCATCGATATCGATCCTGTTGCGGCCGATATGGCGTTTATTCAGCTTTCCCTTCTGGGTATTCCTGCCGAGGTGGTCACGGGTAATACGCTCACAATGCAGCTTAACAGGGTTCGCTATACGCCCGTGTACTATATCAACAACTTTGACAAACGCCTGGAAGACCAGCGCCGGGTGAGTGCCATGCGCGAATTTTTGCGTGGCATAAATAAAGCCGCATAGCCAGCCTGAAGGGCAGGGGAATACCCTGCCTTTCGTGGCATCTAAGGCCGCGCGCCTGCGGCGCAGAATAAGCATGCTGCGCCGCAGGCGCTGCCTGCATTATCCCGCCGCGTGGTTATCTGATTTCACGTCTGTTTTGCTGTCGGCTTAATATTCATTGTTCTTCTGCTGACAATGTTTTTTATTATTCTCCCACTGATGTTGATATTATCGCTTCTTTTCCGGGCGTTGTCCCTGAAGGGACACGGCTGTCGTGAACGGAGCCGGTAAACCGTCTCCGCCCTTCGGGCTTCCATCCTGACGCAAATTCAAATTCACGCTTGCTGCATCCTGAATGGATGCGCCGCTTCCACCGTGACGTCAGTAATGTCGTCACTTTAATGAATTATGTATCTTTTTGAGTTGCTTTGTTTTTGTATAAGCTGACTATGTTTTTATGCCCGGATAAGGATTGAAGTAAAAGCGACAATAGCCTTTTTTCAGTGTTGTTGAATTTCAGAGAGTTATCTGTGGGGGCGCTATTCTTTTGGATAATAAATAACTCCAGGTTCAGCACTTTACAAATCATTTGAAGATCTGCCAGTGATAATGATTGGCTGGAGTAGTTACTTAATGATCGCTTAAGGCGCGAAACATTTATACCAGTATCACTAGAGAGCTTTTTATAGCTGATTTTCCCCGAACGCATAGATTTTTTGATGGCGGCTGAAATTGTTGGTTCCATTTTTGAGTTGATTGACTTTTTTTATATGGTGAGTAGTTCAGGAATTGTGCTGAATATTTGCACTGTGAGTATCCTCACAAAATATAGCGCCCGGAAGTGTATCATTTCTTACAGGGAACAGAATGGAAAGTTAATAAATAAAGATACTTCTTGCTTTTTGTTCCGTGCTTCTTATTCGTGGGTGGGCATTTCTCTGTTTGCAACAGGAAAGCCCATTTAAACAATCGCTTCACTTCACAGGTGCTATGCGATGAGTATCGAGAGGATTTATTTGAATGTATTGTTGGCTCTTTAACAATAAGTGAATTAAAAGTTATCATGAACATGAACATGAACATGAACATGAACATGAACATGAACATGAACGTATCGTTCAATGTTTCCATATTTATCTATTGCATGAATTAATAACAGGGCGGGAATTTTATTAATGTTTTACCATTGCTCTGGTGCCAGTATTCAATTATTTTTTACTGTCTTTTATCGCTTTGTACGAAACTTCAATCCGACTCGCATACTTATATCGCCGCAATGCCTGTTTATCTGTTTTTTTGAATCCTGCGTTATAGGCTCCTACTGATTGCCAGTTTACCCCCCATTTATTAAACGCCTGTGCCAGAAAATATGCACCAGTGTAAATATTCATACAGGCATCATTAAGAAGGTGCTCTTGTGTAATCCCCATAGAGCCAAGTGTGGAGAAGTGTTGGGAATTGATTTGCATCACACCAACATCAATACTGTTGTTCGTGTTTCTTCCAATTGCAGCAGGGTTAAAGCGTGATTCATTCCAGGCTATTGCACGAAGTAGATCCGGATCAATGTGATAATCCCTTCCTGCTAAATCAAAGCAATCAGCTGCGTTCAATATTCCAGAAAAAGCCAACGTTAAAAACGTAAGAGCAATCCGTTTCATTTATTCCCTCCGGGCATTATGCCGGAAATACATTAACCCATCCCATGTCCAGACTCAACTAATATGCACTCCTCACCACCAAAATCACCACACCCCACGCAAAATTAAAATTTTGCTGATTGGCTCTTTAAATCATGCAGTTAGAGAAAAAGTAATGTGAAATAATTTATTTTAATGTGTGTAAACGACTCGGTAGTGAGTTTTATTCGACTCGGTAAAAACTCTACTCAGAGTCATTTGTGACTATTTTTAATAAATACATTGAGTTATGACCACGGCGAGTCTATATTCGAGTCGTGAATTTTTACAGTGTGTGTCGGCATGCAAGTCGTCTGTTTTCTGGCAGAGAGTCTGTGCCGAGTCGTGCATTTTTATCTTTTCAAAATATTCTGAAGTGCAGGAGTTTTGGAAATATAAATAAGGAGAAAATTATGGCCAGAGTTCAGGTCTATGTAAGCGATGAAGTGTCAGAGAAGATAAGAGTAATCGCTGAAAAACGTCGCGCTGAGGGAGCGAGAGATAAAGATGTAAGTTTTTCGAGCATTGCATCAATGCTGGTCGAACTTGGTCTACGGGTCTATGAAGCGCAAATGGAAAGAAAAGAGTCTTCCTTTAATCAGGCGCTCTATAATAAAACTATCCTTGAAAATGTAATGAAAACTCAATTTATTGTCAGTAAGCTCCTGGCTATGGAGTCGCTGAGCCCGCATCTCGCAGGAAATGAAAAATTTGATTTCAGGGATATGGTTACGTGTATACGTGAAGATGTTCAACAGATTGTTGAAAAATTCTTCCCACAGGAGGAAGAGTCTCAAGATAATTAGCTGAAAATGTTTAATAAATAGGATTTAGATCTGCTGTTTTTGAGTGACTTTGTTTTAAAGAATTGATATGTTTTATGCAGACATAAGTAAAATTTGATGCCCGCCATTTTGTTTGGCGGGTCGCCGGTACACCGGGCTACTCCCCCGAGTGTACCGACTATACACAGAAACCTTCAGAGGAGGCTTCAATGCACCCGCGCGATCCTAGAGATCTCTCCCAATCAAGTCAATCATTAGATGATGTTCTAAGTCATTTTGATGGCCTTTATAATTCCTCATCACTCCCTTTTTGTATTCGTGATCAATCCAGAAAAGTAATTTATAAAAATGATGCTTTTTCCGATCTCTTTCATCCACTTTCGAAATCATTTTCAGGTATAAGCTTCGATTCTGACGAGGTTGAACTCGAACTATCCTCTATTGAATTAGAGGCATTTGTTATGGGGCCTGAAACAGCACTATGTCGTACATTTAACTTTAACGGTGAGTTTTATCAATTGAGAGTCGAAATCCGTTTAATTGATGGGGACCTTTATGCTATATGGCTTATAAATTATTTTCCAGATTACCAGGCATTATTCAAGGTAAACACTAAGGTACTGAATGACAGCTTTGATGTGGACATTTTTCTTTCTGAAATGACAACCAAAAAAATGATTACTTTATGTTTTTCTGTTCTCGGGTTTCATCTTCATACTATGTCGAGGTGTCTTGGAGTTTCTGAATCTGCGATTACCAACAGGCTTGCTAGTGTTAAAAAAGAAATTAGAAAGTATTTCCCTGATTATGATGACTTCAGATTCTATTGTCTTAAGAATGGTGTCTATATACGAATGACGTCAGTAGTTCTTAAAGTGCTTAATGTTAAATCTCTGTTAATAAAATAGTGTAGAAATCTCGGTATTGAATAAATTGTATTTCGCGTGTCACTATCCTGACGCAGGAATATGTTGAGAGGGAAAACATGATTAGACGTCACAGGCTTCGTGGCCCAACCGTAACTATGTCGATCTACCTTGACCCACAAACCGATCTTCTTATTTTGAAGGCGAAAGACAGAAGTGGTCGTTCTAAATCAGCTGAAGCGCTGATTCGGTTACGTGACCACCTGGAAAAATTCCCTGATTTCTATAACTCTGAAATGGCGGAGGTGATCCCAAACAATCTTGAACCCAAGTCACAAAACTAGTTTTTTAGGATTTTTATTTCAAAAAATCTATCTGGTGTAATTAAAGGATTAATGAATATGACTGATATGTCTGTTATTAACGCTGTACCTGCGACCCCTGCAAAGAAAAAATTCAGCAAAGTCGCGTTACTCAAAGCGCTGAAGTTTGCCCTGCCTGTCGCAGCACTTGCTGCGTTTTTCCCTGAAACGGTTCTGGCCTCGACTGCGGGTAAAGATCTGATGTCCAGCGGCGATGCAACCGTTAAAGGAACATTTGGTAAAGATTCCAGCGTGGTTAAGTGGGTTATTCTTGCCGAAGTCCTGGTAGGGGCCGTGATGTATATGACGACCAAGAACCTCAAGTTCCTGGCGGGCTTTGCGATCCTGTCCGTATTCGTCACTGTAGGTATGTCTGTCGCAGGATACTGATATCCAGAGACAGCCGTTCAGAGCCACTTCCGACTATTAAATTCCGGTTTAATTCTGAATGCCCTTCACGAGCATTCACGGGAGGGCTTTGCCTGTAATCCGGCTGGCAGGTATTTTCATACTGCCAGCTGTACCGGAGACGGAACATATATGGCAGATGAATCTCTCAAAAAATATCGCTTTCCCGAAACCCTGACGAATCAGAGCCGCTGGTTTGGCCTTCCTGTGGATGAACTTATTCCGGCCATTGTCTGCCTGGGGTGGGGATTCTGGACCCAGCATTATATCCCCGGAATTATCGCTGCCGTACTGGCCTATCTCGGAATAAAAAAGCTCAAGAAAGGGCGGGGCAGCTCATGGCTGCGGGACCTGGTCTACTGGTATATGCCGACCTCACTGCTGAGGGGGATTTTCCATGATGTCCCCGACTCATGCTACCGCCAGTGGATTAAATAGACAGGAATAAGCAGATGGAACACGGAGCACGATTAAGTACACAGCGGGTTATTGCCATCGGCTTTATTGCCATGGGGGTGATTATTCTGGGGAGTATCACCACCAACGTTATTCAGGCCGTCAACAACTACCGCCTTCAGAATGAGCAGAAGTCTATCGTCACGCCAATGCTTTTCAACGCGCCGTTTGCCGTGTCGCAGAATCAGGCGGATGCCTCCTACCTGCAGCAGATGGCCCTGTCGCTTATCGCCCTTCGCCTGAATGTTACCCCGGAAACCGTTGATGCCTCTCATGAGCAGTTGCTGGCGTATGTCAAGCCGGCGGCGCAGAACGAGCTGAAAATCCGGCTTGCCGAGGATGCGAAGCGCATTAAGGACAACAACGTCAACTCGTCTTTCTATATGACCAGCGTGAAGGTTTATCCGGCAAGCAGCCGCGTGGACGTGCGCGGTCAGCTGAAGACCTGGATAGGCGACTCGAAACCGTATCCTGGGCTGAAACAGTACGTTCTTAAATTTGAGCGTGAGGACGGCATCAGCTGGCTCAGCCACTTCGGAGAAATCACCAATGAACAAAAATAGTCGCCGTGCGCTGCTTGCGTTGATGATGCTTTCTTCCGGTCAGACGGTCGCCGCACCGGCTGCGCTTTCCGCCACGATTGTTCCGCTGACGAACGGCGGGCAGGCCAGCATCGCGATCAGCAACACCGACCCGAACCTTTTTACGGTCGCAGGTGACCGCGTGACGGCCCTGACCAGTCTCGACGGTGAGCTGACGCGGCAGGAGCAGACGGCCAGCGGCGGTGTGATTGTCAGCACCCTCAACAAAAAGCCCTTCACGTTCATTCTGGAAACCGAACGCGGCCTCAACTTCTCGGTACAGGCCGTGCCACGTGCGGGTGCGGGGCGAACTATCCGGCTGGTCAGCGAGCTGTCCGGTACGGGCGAAGCGGCGCGCACCTGGGAAGAGTCTTCCCCCTACGAGGCCACGCTGGTTTCCCTGAGCCAGCATCTGCTGGGCGGGCAGCTTCCGTCCGGCTGGCAGGCCATTCCCGTCACGCGTGAAGCCCTCGCCGCGCCCGCCGGACTGTCTGCAGTGCCGGAGCGCGTCTGGGTGGGTAATCACCTTAAGGTGGTGCGCTTTCGCGTCACCAACAATACCGGAATGGCCCGCAACATCGCGGAAAGCGACTTCTGGCAAAGCGGCATTCGCGGGGTGCTGTTCGGTGAAGCCTCGCGTCAGCTGATGGCGGGTGGCGCCCTGCAGGTCTTCATTATCAGCAGCGGAGGTGCGGCTGATGGCCAGCATTAATTCAGTGGTGAAGCGCAAGCAGTTTATCTGGCTGGGTATCGTGCTGGCGACCGTGGGCGTGGTGGGCGGCGGCGGCTGGTATCTGGCGGATGCACGCTATGAGGGCAGCAGCGATGCGGCAGCAGCCGACGAGCCTGCGCCTGATATGACCGGCGTGGTGGACAGCACCTTTGACCAGAAGGTGCAGCAGCATGCCACGACCGAGATGCAGGCTACCGCCTCCGAAATGCAGAAGCAGTATGCCGAAATGCGCCGCGAGCTTGAGCTGCTCAGTAAGGGGCAGGCAGGCTACCAGCACCAGATAGACAAGCTTAACCAGGACAACGCGGCGCTTTCCGCTCAGGTAAGCGCGCTGGGGGCAAAACCCGTCACCGCATCGGGTGAGCCGGCACCGCAGCCGCCGTCTCCTGCACCGGGTCCTGAAGGTGAGCCGCAGCCGACCGGTTTCCCGCCGCAGACGGGGGCTGTCCCGCCGCCGACGGCATTCTACCCGGGTAACGGCGTCACGCCGCCGGCGCAGGTGCACTACCAGCCCATCCCCGTTCCCAACCAGCTGCGCCGTCAGTCTTTTGCCCGCAGCGATGAGAACAAAGGTCCGTCCCTGCCGTACATCCCGTCGGGCAGCTTTGCCCGGTCCATGCTGATTGAGGGGGCTGATGCCAACGCCTCCGTGACCGGTAACGAGTCCACGGTGCCGATGCAGCTGCGCATTACCGGCAGGGTCGAAATGCCCAACAGCAAAAGCTACGACCTCACCGGCTGTTTCATCGGGCTTGAAGCCTGGGGCGACGTGTCCAGCGAGCGCGCCATCGTGCGTACCCGCAACATCAGCTGCCTGAAGCACGGCGTCACCATCGACCAGCCCATTGCCGGACACGTCAGCTTCCGGGGGAAAAACGGCATCAAGGGCGAGGTGGTGATGCGAAACGGCAAAATCCTCGGCTGGGCATGGGGCGCGGGTTTTGTTGACGGCATCGGTCAGGGCGTGCAGACCGCGTCCCAGCCTTCGGTCGGACTTGGCGCCACGGCATCCCTCGGCGCGGGTGACGTGATGAAGATGGGGATTGGCGGAGGCGCCTCCAAAGCCGCCCAGACCCTCAGCGACTACTACATCAAGCGCGCAGAGCAGTACCACCCCGTCATCCCGATTGGGGCGGGTAACGAAGTGACCGTTGTCTTTCAGGACGGTTTTCAGCTGAAAACCATTGAAGAGCTGGCGCACGAGAATGACAAAAGCAAGGCGGAGGGCGACGAACGCAGTCCGGTTCCGCCACCGTCAGTCCCGCAGGGCGGCATGAACGGGTTCAGTACCGACCAGATGCTCAACCAGCTGGGCAGGCTTAACCAGAGCCAGTTTATGCCGAAGGCCGACTCACAGTAACCCCACGTAAAGGAACCGCAAATGAACAAGACAGTGCCTGTTGCGCTCACGCTGGCCAGTCTCCTGACGCTGTCGGGATGTGCCGGTACAACGAGCGATTTTGAGTGTAACGCGACGACATCCGATACCTGCATGACCATCGAGCAGGCCAATGAGAAAGCCAAACGACTGGAGGAGGCCAGCACGGTAAAGCCGGGTGCGACATCGCTGCCACGCCTGGCTGAGGGTAATTTCCGGACCCGGTCCGTGCAGCCCCTTACGCTGCCGGCTGAACCGGTGCATGCCGTCGCATCCAGGAATACACCGCTGATGGGCACACCGACTCTCCCCCGCCCGAAGCCGCACTCGGCCTCGCCGGTTGTTGCGCCGCCGCCAGGGCGCGAGTCCATCGTGGACCCGAGGCCGCTTCGCGTCGGTGAAAAGACGGCAGGGCTGTGGATTGCGCCCTATATCGATACGCAGGACGTTTATCACCAGCCGACGCGGGTGTTTTTTGTTGTGAAACCGTCAGCGTGGGGAACCCCGCGCGTTAACTGAGTCCTGAACCGCCACCGCGTGTGGCACCCATTTTAACAATCTGTCGTTATCACGCGTGCCCTGAAACGTGAAAAGGGATGGGCGGTAGCGTGTCCGGACAGTGTGAGCAGGGAGCGTTGATGGCAGACGAACTCGATCTCCTGCAGGAGCAGGACGAATTGCTGAACCAGCTTCATATACAGGCCGCGAGGCAGCGGTCCTGCCTGCAGGGAAAAAGCCGCAACCGGTGCGAATGCTGTGGTAATCGCATCCCCCTCAGGCGGCAGCAGGCCATCCCGGGCGTACGGACCTGTACGGAATGCCAGCGGGTTCTGGAAACACGACAAAAACAGTATCTGAGGTGACCGATGAGTAAAGCAATCACTGAGCAGGGCAATTTTATGGTTCTGGGCTGCACGGGAAGCGGTAAGACGGCTTTCTGCGCTCAGATGGTACAGGCGCTTCTGTCAGGACAGCGTTCTGACGGCGGGCGCAAAGGCATTGAGAAAAATGACAACGATTCAGGAGAGCGCCATGACAACCAGGGATAACGGTGGTCCGGGGAAAACCCGTCACCTTAACGATATCGCGGCCAGCTGCGAGGCGCTGGGGATGCGTGTCATCTGTGTTAATGCCGCAGAACGCGACTTCTGGCTGTCAGCGTCTCAGCAGTGTGCTACCGCCCTCGACGGGAAGGCTGGGATTTCTCAACACATAATGCAACGGCAGCGTGGGCACTGTCTGTTCCTGGGTAAAGCAGGCTCAGGTATGAGCGTAACAAAACAGCAGATGACCCGGATTTTCCTGGCGAAATCTGACGTCAGCCAGATTAAGGCGCTGTACAGCGATGAGGACGGGGAGAGGCTGGCGGAGGCTATCAGAAACAACTGCAGCGTCTGGTTTCCGCTGAATCCCGGAGGTAACGGGAATGATGTTTAAGCTTCGGTCCGTCCTGCTGTATTGCCTTCGATGGCTTGCCTGGGCTTTTCACTATCTGATTATCTGGCCTGCCGCCACGCTGATGCTGCTGGTTGCCATGCTTTTGTGGATGGAGAACACCACGCCCGGAGAGGCGATGGCGCAGGAAATTATAGCCGTCACGCATAACGTCAGCAGTGGCGAGTTTCGTATTGCGGCCTGCCTCGATGAACCTTTAGACCCCTTAATACCTCCAGCCCCGCAGGGCAAGTCCTCCGGCCTCACGCTGCATGACGCTCCCTCAGCCGTCTGCCATGACCGGGGCAGCATCGTCACCGATGCTAAAGGATATGCCGGTCATGTTGACGGGGTGCTGAGTGCGTTTAAGTTGCTGTGGATTGTGATGGCCATTGTGTTTTCAGGGGCGGCGCTGCTTATGGGATGCCGTCCGTATTTCTGCCTGCACGGTCAGATGCGCTCAGCGCGTTTTCGCTACGGTATCCCCGCCAGTCGCCCGGCCCCTGCGACGGAAGCGGTAAAAACGGCCGACAATAAAAAGGAGGATAACCGTGAGTAATCCACTGGATACCGTCACCCGCACGGTCAACTCGCTGCTGACGGCGCTGAAGATGCCCGATGCGTCCTCTGAGGCGAACGATGTCCTCGGGCAGATGCGCTTCCCGCAGTTCAGCCGCGTGCTGCCGTACCGCGACTACGATGCGGAAACCGGCCTCTTCATGAACGAAAAGACGATGGGCTTTATGCTGGAAGCGCAGCCCATCAACGGCGCCAACGAAACTATCGTGTCGTCGCTGGAAAACCTGATGCGCACCAAGCTGTCCCGCGAGGTGCCGGTGGCCGTTCACCTGGTGTCCAGTCATCTGGTGGGGCAGGATATCGAGTATGGCCTGCGCGAGCTCTCCTGGACGGGGGAAAAGGCCGATACGTTCAACGCCATCACCCGAGCCTACTATCTCAGGGCCGCAGAAGAAGGGTTCCCGCTGCCCGATCACCTCAACCTGCCGCTGACCCTGCGTAACTACCGGGTGTACATTTCCTGCTGCGTCCCCCGCAAGCGCGGAAGTAAGGCCAGCGTGATGGAGATGGAAAACCAGGTCAAAATCATCCGCGCCTCGCTGCAGGGGGCGCAGATAGCCACCCGCAGCGTGGACGCGGATGCCTTTATCCGCATTGCGGGTGAAATGATTAACCACAACCCGGATGCGCTGTATCCCACCGAACGGGAGCTGGACCCGCTCAAGGATCTGAACTACCAGTGCGTGGACGATACCTTTGACCTGAAGGTGAAGGCCGACTACATGACGCTGGGGCTGCGCGGTAACGGTCGCAACAGCACCGCGCGCATCATGAACTTTCAGCTGACCAAAAATCCGGAGCTGGCCTTCCTCTGGAATATGGCCGACAACTACAGCAACCTTCTCAACCCGGAACTGTCCGTTTCGTGTCCGTTTATCCTGACGCTGGTCCTTAGCGTGGAAGACCAGGTGAAGGCGCAGAACGAGGCCAACCTGAAGTTCATGGATCTTGAGAAGAAGTCCAAGACCAGCTACGCCAAGTTCTTCCCGGGCGTGGCGCAGGAGGCAAAAGAGTGGGGCGATCTGCGCCAGCGCCTGTCGTCCGGGCAGTCCTCGCTGGTGAGCTATTTTCTGAACGTGACCCTCTTCTGCCGCGATGACCAGGAAACTGCGCTGAAGGTCGAGCAGGACGTACTAACAGCTTCCGTAAAAATGGCTTCGAGCTGATTTCCCCGCGCTTTAACCATATGCGCAATTTTCTCGTGAATCTGCCGTTTATGGCGGGCGGCGGCCTCTTTAAGCAGCTGCGCGAGTCCGGCGTGCTGCAGCGCGCCGAAAGCTTTAATGTCGCCAATCTGATGCCGGTGGTGGCGGACAGCCCACTGGCTACTTCCGGCCTGCTGGCACCGACCTACCGCAACCAGCTGGCGTTTATCGACCTGTTCAGACGCGGCATGGGTAACACCAACTTCAATATGGCGGTCTGTGGCACCTCCGGCGCGGGGAAAACCGGGCTTATCCAGCCCCTGATACGCAGCGTCATCGACTCCGGCGGCTTCGCCGTGGTGTTCGACATGGGCGACGGCTACAAGTCACTTTGCGAGAACATGGGCGGTGTCTACCTCGACGGCGAGACGCTGAAGTTTAACCCGTTCGCTAACGTCACCGACGATACCATCGATGAGATGGCAGAACGCCTGCGGGACCAGCTGTCCGTGATGGCCAGCCCCAACGGCAACCTGGACGAGGTGCACGAAGGTCTGCTGCTCAAGGCGGTGAAGGCCACCTGGCTTACGAAGAAAAACCAGGCGCGCATTGACGACGTGGTGGACTACCTGATGATGGCCCGCGACAGCGAAGAATACAGCGGATCGCCGACCATCCGCAGCCGCCTCGATGAGATGGTGGTGTTGCTGACTCAGTACACCCGCGACGGGGTGTACGGCAGCTACTTCAACTCCGACGAGCCGTCCCTGAAGGACGAAGCCCGGATGGTGGTGCTTGAGCTCGGCGGACTGGAGGACAGGCCGTCCCTCCTGGTGGCGGTGATGTTCTCGCTCATTCTCTACATTGAGAACCGCATGTACCGCACGCCGCGCAGCCTGAAGAAGCTTAACGTGATAGACGAAGGCTGGCGCCTGCTGGACTTCAAGAACAACAAGGTCGGGGCGTTTATCGAGAAGGGCTACCGTACCGCCCGCCGCCATACCGGTTCGTACATCACCATTACGCAGAACATCGTCGACTTTGACTCGGAAACGGCTTCCAGCGCCGCCCGCGCGGCATGGGGTAACTCGTCTTACAAAATTATCCTCAAGCAGTCGGCTAAAGAGTTCGCCAAGTACAACCAGCTGTACCCGGACCAGTATTCACAGCTGCAGCGCGACATGATTAAAGGTTTCGGCAGCGCGAAGGACAACTGGTTCAGCAGCTTTATGCTGTCGGTTGAGCACCTGACGTCCTGGCATCGCCTGTTCGTCGATCCGCTCAGCCGGGCAATGTACTCCTCGGACGGTCCGGACTTTGAGTTTCTGCAGCAGCGACGCCGGGAAGGGCTGAGTATTCACGAGGCCGTCTGGGAGCTGGCGTGGAAAAAGTCCGGGCCGGAAATGGCCGCGCTGGAGCGCTGGCTTCACGAGTATGAAGGGAAGACCATCTCATGAAAAAACACGTACTCATTAACGCCGCGCTGATTGCTGGCACGCTGGCTGCGGGCGCGGGCGTCAGCTGGCTGGTCTGCCAGCTTAACCGTCCTGTGGTTGTGGCCTTCAACATGAAATCCACGGTGGATGCCTTCTTTGACAGCGCCGGTCGCCGTTCGCTGGACGAGGCGCAGACAAAAGCACTCTCAGACCGCTTTAACGCGTCACTGGAGGCCAGCCTCCGGGACTGGCAGATCCGCCATCGTGCCCTCATCCTTGTCGCACCTGCCGTGGTGCAGGGGGCGCCGGATATCACGCGTGAAATCCAGACTGACGTGGCCCGCCGGATGAAGGAGGGGGCGTGATGCGCGCCCTTGCCCTGGGCCTGACGCTGCTGACCGGCAGCGTGACGGCCGCTGACCTCGGGACGTGGGGCGATCTCTGGCCGGTGGCGGAGCCGGATATGCTGACCGTTATCGAAAGCCGGCTGCAGACGCTGGCGCAGTCCGGCGAGATGGACAAAAAGATGGCGGAGTTTAAGGCGCGCGTGGTGCGCAACAGCCAGCGCCCGCCTGCCGTTGAGGGAATAACCCGCGCGGTGCGCTACGAGCGGCGCTGGTTTGATCCGAGCGTGCGGGTGGACAAGGCGCTTGCCGACGACAGGGGCAACGTGTTTGCTCAGGCGGGGCAGGTCTTTAATCCGCTTGATGTGGTGCCGTTTAACGAAACGCTGCTGTTTATCAACGGCGACGATGCGGATCAGCTCGCGTGGGTACAGCGACAGAAGCCTGACACCCTGATCACCCGCATTATTCTGGTGCAGGGCAATATTCCGCAGACGTCAGAGAAGCTCGACAGCCGCATTTTCTTCGACCAGAACGGGGTGCTGACCGCCCGGTTCGGCATAAGCCAGGTGCCGGCGCGGGTAACGGCGGCACCCAGCGGAAAGCGCCTGCAGGTGGAAATCATTCCGCCCGATATGGCGCAGCATGATGCAGGAGGTGTCCGGTGAAAATGCTGACCGTCTCTCTGTTCGGGCTGCTTCTGTGGGGTAACAGCCACATGGCAGCGGCGGACGCCGCCTGCGAAGGGCGCTTCGTCAATCCGATCACCGATATCTGCTGGCGCTGCATGTTCCCCCTGTCGCTCGGCAGCACAAAAGTCACGGGCGGGGATTTACCGGACACGTCCAATCCCGGTAGCCCGATACAGTTTTGTCCCATGCCACCGCCGGTATTTCAGCGCGTTGGCCTGGCAATAGGGTACTGGGAGCCGATGGCCATGACCGATGTGGCACGTTCTCCGGGCTGCATGGTGAACCTCGGCGGATTCACCATTAATCTCGGGAAAATGGGGATGGGCACCGCTAAAAAAGATGACAAACAGGTCAGTGGCGCGTTCTACCACGTGCACTGGTACAAATATCCGCTGACGTACTGGCTCAACATCATCACCTCCCTCGGGTGCCTGCAGGGCGGCGACCTGGATATCGGATACCTGTCTGAAATCGACCCGACATGGGGGGACAGCGCCCTGACCTCCATTCTGAATCCGGAGGCGGTCATTTTTGCCAACCCCATCGCGCAGGGCGCATGTGCGGCCGACGCGGTGGCCAGTGCTGCAAAAACGTCGGTTGACGCGCTGTTCTGGTGCGCAGGGTCGCAGGGGTCAATGTACCCCTTTAACGGCTGGGTCAGCAATGAGTCCAGCCCCCTGCAGTCCTCCGTTCTGGTCAGCGAGCGCATGGCGTTCAAGCTGCACCGTCAGGGTCAGATAATGGAGAGTATCGGGGAGGACAAGAAGGTCTGCTTCGAGTATCCGTCACCCATTATTCCCAAAACGCGCTGGCGCTATCAGATGGTGAATATGTATCCGGACGTGGCGCAGTGCCACCCCTTCGGCCGCACGGTCATGCGCTGGGAAACGGGGCGCAACCCGCCGAATACGAAGAAAAACTACGGCTATCTGCTCTGGCGCAAGCGTAACTGCGTCTTCCTCTGAGAAAAGGAACCTTCAATGAAAACTCTGTCCGGTCTGACGGCGGCGCTGCTGCTGTCAGCATATTGTTGCACTGCGCTGGCGTCAGGGGCTGATGATGCGAACCGCGATTTTATTCGTCAGCAGGAGTCTTTCAGCCAGCAGCTGAGGGGGCAGGACAACGCGCCGCTGCGCCAGATGCTGGAGCAGCAGGTGCGCCAGAACCCTCTTTCGGCAGATGACGCGCGCTTTATCGGGGAACTGAAACAGCGCCAGCAGGAGGCTCAGCAGGATAAGCCCACGCACGGCGCGCTGTATTTCGTCTCCTTTGCCATCCCGCAGACGGGGCTTAAGCGCATGCTGACCGAGGCCCGCCGATACGACATTCCCGCCACCCTGCGGGGCATGGTCAACAACGACATGAAAACGACGGCAACCGCCGTGATGGCACTTGTTCAGGACGGTTCAGCCAGCGGCGTGGCCATCGACCCGACCCGCTTTCGCGAGTACGGGATCACCAGCGTACCGTCACTGGTGGTGTACTGCGAACGTGGCCATGACGTTATCCGTGGCAATCTTCATCTGAAGCAGGCGCTGGAAAAGGTGGTGGAGAAGGGCGAGTGCAGGGATGAGGCGCAACAGCTGCTTAATAAAGGAGAGGCCCGATGGAAAGAGCAATACTGATGCCTGTGCTGGCTATCGCCACCGCGATGGCGGGCGGGAATGCATTTGCCGATGCTGACGCGCAGTACAGGGCGGGGGCTGATTTTGCCCGTCAGGTACAGGGGCAGGGGGAGAGCAGCCTGAAAAACTTTAACCCCTCAGCGTCTATCCCCAACTATACCGCCTCACCCGGTGAGAAAAAGTACTATGGCGGCGTGACGGCGACCGGTGATGGTGCGCTGAAAGCGGACGGTACCACGGGCTGGACTACTAATGAGGCCACAAAGGCCGTCACCGACTCGTTTGTTAACAACCCGAAGGAGCCCATTTCACCCGACGCGCCGTTTATTAAGGCCAGCCAGGATGTCCAGTCCCGCGCCGATACCATCATCGGAAAAACGGGGCAGACGCAGTGCGAAGCGCAGAACATCAGCCGCAGCGAGTTCACCAACTATACCTGCGAGCGCGACCTGCTGGTTGAGCAGGCCTGTACCAGGACAGCCAGTATCACAGGTGACTGGAAGGAAACCACTGAGACTAAAACCTACACCATCACTTCATTTAATTTTAGTCGATCCGGCAAGCAAATCGTCTTCAGTTTTACCTCTCCTGAGGCGGGTATGGTGAACAGTGCCAGCCTGAATGTCACCACACAAAATTATCTCTGGAATTCCCGCGCTAATTTTATGAATACCATATTCAATCTTGGCTGGAATGCCACTATTGGCCTCACAGGAGCAACGGGATTGACTCTGACTAAAGGTCAAACCGTACAGGGTAGTAGCTGCAGCGGAAACGGCAGTTGTACGGGGACAGTCGACAATATTATTTATAACGATATGGCCAGCGGAAAAACGCGTTTTACTCTGACTCTGATAATGCAGGTTAAAAGCCGGGTCTGGATACCCAGAGTGGAATGGGGTGAATCCTGCCCGTTTAGCAAAAGCGAAGGTACGCTCAAGAAAACCGAGTGTGTTGAACCGGGCAGTACTAAGACTGTTGTGGTTGAGGGCAAGCCCTACCAGGTTATCCAGGCATGCTGGAAGTACAAAGACACCTATATGACCCAGGCTGCTGACAATGGCACCTGTAAAACCTATATGAATAATCCGGCCTGTACGCTCGCGTCACGCACCTGCGCCTTCACGGCAGAAGACGGCAGCGGCTGCCTGCATGAATACGCGACGTACTCCTGTGAAACTCGTACTTCCGGCCAGGTGATGATATGCGGCGGCGACACCTTCTGTCTCGATGGTGACTGTGAGCGGGCGCAGAACGGTAAAAATAACGATTTTGCACCTGTCGTCTCGGCTCTCGCCGCGCTGGCCGCTGCTGGCAAGGACGTGGCTGCCATTAACAGCGTTAATGTGCGCGCCTTTACCGGCAGCGCGAAGTTCTGCAAGAAATTTGCGGCAGGCTTCAGCAACTGCTGTAAGGACGGCGGCTGGGGCCAGGACGTCGGGCTTGCCAGGTGCAGCAGCGAGGAGAAAGCGCTGGGCAAGGCCAAAGAGAATAAGCTCACGGTCAGTATCGGTGAGTTCTGTTCAAAAAAAGTGCTCGGCGTCTGTCTGGAGAAGAAGCGCAGCTACTGTCAGTTTGACTCTAAGCTGGCTCAGATAGTGCAGCAGCAGGGACGTAACGGTCAGCTTCACATCGGCTTTGGCAAGGCCAGCAGCCCGGACTGTCGCGGCATCACCCAGACCGAGCTGCAGCAAATTAATTTTGAAGCGCTCGACTTCTCGAACTTTTTCGACGATCTGCAGAAGAACAAGAAAATCCCGGATAACGACACCCTGACGAAGCGCGTCCGCGAGGAAATCGCCGCGCAGCTGAAGAACAAACAGTAAGCCACTCATCACTCACTCAGGACTCTCCATCATGAAAATTAAAGGATTTACTGGACGCCTTATCATCAGCCTGATTGTCGCTTCGCCGGTGCTTTACTGGTGCGGGAATATCGTTGATGAAACAACCCGCATCGATGTGTTTCTTATGGCACTGATGGTTGTGCTTTTCGTGGCGGGAGTTCTGCTGGCGTGGCTGTTAAACCCGCTTTTCAAACGATAACCGACCTGCTTCGGGATAAGGAAGGTTCCAGTGAAAAAGAGAAAGACCGCGTTAGCGCTGCTGCTTCTTGGCAGCGTTTTTTCCGCCACCGGAAAAGATGCCGGCTGGCAGTGGTACAACGAATCGCGCAGAGCGCCGGAGAATGACAAACCCTCTTCAACACAGCCTCAGCAGGCCTCGCCGGACATTATGGATAAGCTTGCCACGCTCCAGCAGGCCACGAAGCGGGCGATGTACGAGGCCATTCTGTATCCGGGCGTGGAGAACTTTACCCGCTACTTCCGCCTGCAGAACTACTGGACGCAGCAGGCCGGGCTGTTCTCGATGAGTGCTAAAAAGGCGATGCTCGAACACCCCGAACTGGACTACAACCTGCAGCACAGCCACTACAACGGTACCGTGCGCAACCAGCTGGCGGCGGACTTTGCCGACCAGCGCCGCGCCATTGAAACGCTGGCTCAGCACTATGGCGTGATGTTCTTCTACCGCGGACAGGACCCGATAGACGGCCAGCTGGTTCAGGTCATTAAAAACTTCCGCGAGACGTATCACCTCAGCGTCATTCCGGTCTCCGTGGACGGTATCGTGAATCCACTCCTGCCGGATACCCGAATGGACGGTGGACAGGCCAGCCGGCTGGGTATTCGTTACTTCCCGGCGCTGATGCTGGCCGACCCTAAAAGCGGGACGGTCAAACCCGTCTCGTATGGCTTTATCAGCCAGGATGACCTGGCGAAGCAGTTCCTCAACGTTTCCACTGATTTTGCCCCCAACTTTTAATACAGGGAGAGTTCGCATGCGCAAATTCCGTTTTCGCCTGCCTGAGTTCGACGTGCCCGGATTATGGGTGCTGAGCCTCGGGATATGGTTTCACATTGTTTCCCGCCTGGTCCGGCGCGAGCCAGAGATGGCCATTCTTCTGGCGCAGATAATCGGCGTCTCGATGGCGCTCTGGGGGGGATACCGCATCATCAACCGCTGGATAGATGCCGCCCGTGAGGCCGAAAAGGCCCGTGATGCCGGAGGATGCCGACATGAACCTTAGACATACCGTGTTTACCGTGGCGCTCATGACGCTCAGCCTGACCACACAGGCTTCCACGATGGACGAGATCAAATCGTTATGGCATCCACAGGGGGCGCGAGCGTCGGGATCTCTGCCTACATCCCCGGAAGACCCTGAAGCTAAGCCACTTCCGGCGAAGCAACCGGTCTGGTACCGCCTCAGCAACGGCCGCCAGGTCAATCTGGCCGACTGGAAGGTCGTGCTGTTTATGCAGGGGCACTGCCCGTACTGCCACCAGTTTGATCCGGTTCTGAAGTCGCTGTCCGCACGGGTGGGGTTTGGGGTGATGGCCTACACCATCGACGGTCAGGGGGATGCGTCCTTTCCCGATGCGTTGCCCGCGCCGCCGGAGGTGATGAAAACCTTTTTCCCTAACCTGCCCGTGGCCACGCCAACCACCTTTCTCGTCAACGTAAACACCCTTGAAGCCCTGCCTCTGCTGCAGGGCACGACCGACGAACAGGGCTTTATGGCCCGCATGGATACGGTCCTTCAGATGCGCGGAGTGGGTAACAATGGCTGATCAGAACAATGCAAAGGAACACGACATGATGACTTCCGGGATGCTTCAGAGAGCTACGACGCCAGAGTTAATCACGCTCAGGGCACGGAAAGATGACGCACGGTTCGGCGTTTATGCTGAGTGGGCGGGCATATTGCTCATTGCTGGCGTGCTGTCGCGCGTCTTTATGACATACGTTTTCCATGCCTGCGTCGGCGACTGGATCAAGAGCGGTCACCTGCAGCTGAAAGATTTGTGGAACGTGTTGATGTACGCCATTCCACTGATCTTTATCGCGCTGAGCGGCGGGCTTGCCGTTGCAGGTGGCGTTTATGCAATCCTGAACTTGCTTTATACGAAAGGGCAAATGTTCATACTAAAACGAAAAATGGGAAAACTCGCCCAGCAGGCGAGCCGGGAGGGTGCCGATGTTCGTCCGTAAACCTCTCTCCATGCTGTGTGGCATCCTTCTTACGTGTTCAGCGAGCGTGAGTGCCGACGTGAACAGCGACATGAACACCTTCTTTAATAAGCTGGGCTTTGCGTCCAACACCAGCCAGCCTCAGGTCTGGCAGGGTCAGGCCGCGGGCTACGCCACGGGCGGCTCACTCTACGCGCGCACGCAGGTGAAAACCGTCCAGCTTATCTCCATGACGCTGCCCGACATCAACGCCGGCTGCGGCGGCATCGATGCCTATCTGGGCTCCTTCAGCTTTATTAACAGCGATCAGCTGCAGCGTTTCGCCAAGCAGATTATGTCCAACGCGGCGGGCTACTTCTTCGATCTGGCGCTGCAGACCACGGTACCGGAAATCAAGACCGCAAAGGACTTCCTGCAGAAGATGGCCAGCGACATTAACAGCATGAACCTCAGCTCCTGCCAGGCGGCGCAGGGGATTGTCGGCGGTCTGTTTCCGCGCACCCAGGTTTCCCAGCAGAAGGTCTGCCAGGACATTGCCGGCGAGAGCAACATGTTTGCAGACTGGGCGGCATCCCGTCAGGGCTGCACCGTGGGCGGCAGCCTCGACAAGGTGCGCGACAAGGCCGGTACCGCCGATAAAGAGCGCATCACTAAAAACATCAATATCATCTGGAATGCGCTCGGCAAGAACGGCATGTTCAGCGGAAATAAAGAACTCAGGGAGTTCATCATGACGCTCACCGGCACCCTGATTTTTGACGAGAAGGGTAACATCACGCCGCTGCCTGCCCGCACCACGGATCGTGACATTATTAAGGCAGTGATGGAGGGCGGCACGGCGAAAATTTACCACTGCAACGATAGCGAGAAGTGCCTGAAGGTGGTGGCCGACGCGACCGTCACCATCACCGAAAAGAACGCGCTGAAGAATCAGAACAAGGACATTCTCTCCAGCATCCAGAACAAGGCTGCAACCGATACAAAGCTGACCGAGAAGGAAAAGGGCTTTATCTCCGGCACCACCATTCCGGTCTTCAAGTACCTGGTGGACCCGATGATGCTGGGCGTTTCGGACAGCCTGGTCTATCAGCTGACGGACTATATCGGCTACGACATTCTGCTGCAGTACATCCAGGAGATGGTCCAGCAGGCGCGCGCCCTGATGGCAACGGGCAACTATGACCAGGCCGTTATCGACAGCATCAATAACAACCTCAACGAGGCCACGCGGCAGATAGCCTCCTTCCAGGCGCAGGTGCAGGTGCAGCAGGACGCGCTTCTGGTTGTTGACCGCCAGATGAGCTATATGCGCCAGCAGGTTTCGGCGCGGATGTTGCAGCGCTATCAGAACAACTATCACTTCGGGGGGGCGCGCTGATGCAGGCGATTTACGTTATCGCGGGCGGCGACTGGCTGAGCCAGACGCTGAACGCCATTGTGGCCTTTATGAACACGGACAACTGGGTCATTATCCGCCGGATCGTGACCGCGCTGTCTGTGCTCGTCGTGGCCATCACCTGGATACGCCGTCACAACGTGATGGATATGCTGGGCTGGATAGGTACCATCGTCCTGATGTCTCTTCTGGTAAGCGTGCGCACGCCGGTACAGATTATTGACAACAGCGATCTGACGAAGGTGTATCAGGTGGATAACGTGCCTGTCGGACTGGCGTTGCCGGCGTCGCTGACGACCACTATCGGGCACGCGCTGGTGCAGGGCTATGAGATGGTCTTTTCTCAGCCGGACAGCGTTACTTACAGCAAGACCGGGATGCTGTTCGGCGCAAATCTGGTCGCGCGCAGCACCGACTTTTTGTCAAAAAACCCTGAGATCACCACGCTTTTTGCGGACTATGTGCAGAACTGCGTGATGGGCGATATTTTCCTCAACGGGAAGTACACCCTGGACGAACTGATGAACAGCAGCGACCCCTACACCATTATCTTCTCTAAACCCAGTCCGCTGCGTCAGGTGCAGAACTATAAGAAGTTTACGACCAGCGGTGATAACGGACAAACGGAGATAAAGGCGTTTTTATCCTGTGAAGAGGCCGCAGTGATCCTTAAACAGAAGCTGGGCCTTGATACCCAGACCGGAGGGAAAAGCTGGAGCTACTACGCCCGCTGGCTGTTTGGCGGACGTCCGAATCCCGACCTGCTCCTGAGCCAGATGCTCGGCGAAAGCTATAACTATTTTTATAACTCCGGGCAGAGCGCCTCGCAAATTATCCGCCAGAACGTGACGATGAATGCCCTGCGCGACGGTATCATGGGCTATGCGGCCCGCAACGGCGATACCTCGAGCCTGCTCAACATCGCCACCACGTCATCAATGGAGAAGCAGCGCCTCGCGCACGCAACGGTCGGGCAGGTGGCCCTGCGCTCGTTGCCCATGTCCCAGACGCTGATAGTCGGTCTGATTATCGGGATATTCCCCCTGATGGTGCTGGGCGGGATGTTTAACGCCGTCACCCTTAACGTGCTGAAGGGGTACGTGCTGGCCATCATGTGGGTGCAGAGCTGGCCGCTGCTTTACGCCATCCTCAACAGCTGCATGACCTTCTATGCGAAAGCCAACGGCTCGCCGGTGGTGCTCTCTGAGCTGTCGCAGGTGCAACTTAAATACTCGGATCTGGCCACCACGGCGGGCTATCTGTCGATGCTTATCCCGCCACTGGCATGGGGAATGCTGAAAGGTCTGGGCTCCAGCTTCTCGAATCTCTACAGCCACCTGGCGTCCTCGGCCATCAGTCCGGCGGCAACGGCGGCGGCAGGGTCAATCGACGGGAACTACTCCTACGCCAACATGCAGACCGAGAACGTGAGCGGCAACAGCTGGAATACCAACAGTTCGACCATGTTTGGCCAGATGAGTCAGCAACTGGGCAACGGAGCGACGTCCACACAGATGCGTGATGGCAGTACGGTGACAGACTCTACTCAGGCAGCGAGTAAACTGCCCGTGAGCATTAATTTTGCCCGTCAACTGGCTTCAGCGCAGCAGGAGATGGCTCGCGAGGCGCAGACGCAGTCCCAGAGCGCGATGCAGAGCTTTAGTAGCAGTATGTCAAGCACGTGGCAGACCCTCAGCCAGTTTGGCACCAACCGGGGGAGCAGCGATTCGATGACTCAGGGCGCCGACAGCACGATGAGCGCGCAGGACTCAATGATGGCCAGTAAGATGCGCAGTGCGGTCGAGAGTTATGCGAAGGCGCATAACATCAGTAATGATCAGGCTACTCAGGAGTTGGCAACCAGAAGTACACGTGATTCACTTGGATTTTACGGTGATGCTCATGTTAAGGGAAGCATGGGGGTTAGTGTTCTGGGTACTGGTGTTCAGGTCGGAGGACAGTCCGGAGTCAAAGCAGGGCGAGATTTCGAAGATAATGATTCTCATAACGCATCAAATGGTTCTCGAGCTAGTCAGGATGCCCGTCATGATGTAGACGCCAAAGCCTCTCAGGACTTTAAAGAGGGCAGTGATTACTTTACCAGCCGCAAAGTCAGTGAGTCCGGCAGCCATACGGATAACAATGCAGCTTCACGCGCGGATCAGCTATCTGCCTCATTGAGTTCAGCAAAACAAAGTCTTGAGCAGTACTCGACCAGCCAGGCGCGCAGCAAGGAATTTGCGGAAATGGCGTCCCGTACTGAAAGCATGAGCGGCCAGATTAATGAAGACCTGAACCAGCAGTTTGCTCAGTATGTTCGTAAACAGGCCCCACATGATGCCGACACGCTGCTGACAGATACGTCTTCACCTGAAGTGGCTAATAAGCGCAGAGAGCTTGCCTGGTCGTTCGTTCAGGAGCAGGTTCAACCAGATATTGATGCGGCCTATTCCTCAGGGTGCTCGGAAATTGCGGCTTCGATGGAGGGAATTTCCTCGGGCGGAAACAAAGAGGCTGTTATGGCTGACCACCAGTCCCATCAAAATATTATCGATCAAAGAACACAGGACAATAATATCCGTAATGATGTGAAAGATCGGGTTGAAGATACGATCTCGGGGTATCGTTCAGAAATTAATACGACGGGTAGAAATATTCGTGGCGAGGAGCAAGATATAAAACAGCAGTATACTGGGTTACAGAATCATCATAAAGAGGAAGAGTTATCCCAAAATCGTAAATATCATGAAGAAAAGACTGCCCAAGAGCGACTGCCGGGGGCTGACACTCCGGATGAGCTTCTTAACAAGGCCAGAGAGTATCAGGATAAAAATAGCTGAATTATATATCCTCCAGTAGAACAGCATCACCAGTAGCTATTAGATAACTCGTAACAAAGGCATGTCCGTTTCTTTGATATGAACCGGAAATATACTGTAGATTAATGATTGCATTAGCCCCTAATTTTGTTGCTTCGGTAAATAGAGAAGAAAGCAGTTCATCATCTTCATTACGGAATTTGGCGGTTATTTCTGATGTGGTGGCTTTTACCAGACCAAAATTTTTCAAGATTTTAATTTGCGGTGGGACCGAAGTAAAAATCTGAAAATGAGTGGTGGTGCTGACATCTAGTTTTCTATCAAATAATCCCATAAATACCCTGCATATTTTGTTGTGGTGAACAAAAACTCATTTTTTATTATACAACATTCCAAAAGTATATATAAACGACAACAAGGAAATTTTTATGAAAATGAAAAAAATAATGATGATTGCTCTGGTCAGTTCCACGCTGGCTCTTTCAGGTTGTGGCGCGATGAGCACAGCAATCAAGAAGCGTAACCTTGAAGTTAAAACTCAGATGAGTGAAACCATCTGGCTGGAGCCTTCCTCGGAACGTACCGTTTATCTGCAGATCAAAAATACCTCAGACAAGGACATGAGCGGGCTACAGGCTAAGGTCGCTGACGCGCTTAAAGCCAAAGGCTATCAGGTCGTCTCCTCTCCGGATAAATCCTATTACTGGATTCAGGCCAACGTGCTCAAAGCCGATAAAATGGATCTGCGTGATGCCCAGAGCTGGCTGAGTCGTGGTTATGAGGGCGCAGCGGCAGGGGCGGCGCTGGGGGCGGGTATTACGGCATACAACTCCAGCTCTGCGGGCGCCACGCTGGGTGTGGGTCTCGCCTCCGGGCTTATTGGCATGGCGGCGGACGCCATGGTTGAGGATATCAACTACACCATGATCACCGACGTGCAGATTGCCGAGCGTACGAAGGCTGTTGTCACCACCGACAATGTTGCCGCGCTGCGCCAGGGCACTTCCGGCTCTAAAATTCAGACCAGCTCAGAGCAGGGAAATCAGCACAAATACCAGACCCGTATCGTATCTAACGCGAACAAGGTCAATCTGAAGTTCACTGAAGCACAGCCTGTTCTGGAAGACCAGCTGGCCAAATCCGTCGCAAACATTCTCTGACGGGTGCCGACAGGGCGGACCCGCCGTCCTGTTTATCTGACAGCAACCTCACGTTTTTGTACAAAGTCAGGTTCAGCCTTCGGTAGATAATGCATATTCGGATGCGAAAGATGGGCTGGGTCAAAGTATGGACAATGTGTCTGCGGGGGCCGGGCGTCAGGAGGTGTTATCTGACCATGCGGCGCATAAGGCTTCCATTGAGAGTGCAACGTCAGACGCAGGTATTAAAGGGAATGTGAAAGGCTCGGTAGACGGTATGATGACTGAAACGCGAAATAATATCTCAGGAACACAAAGTGAAATAAAGGGCGCTTCAGCGTCCGTCGATAATCAGTATTCAGCACTGGAGCGTCATCACCAGTCAGAAGCGAATAATCAGGGAACTAAGTACAATAACGAGAAAGCATCACAAAACGCTATTCCGGGAGCTGACAGTCCTGAAGAACTTCTGGAAAAAGCAAAGAAACTGGAGAATAATCATAAGAAATGATCAGGGAGATTATCGGATATGAAAGAGCTGATGCGAATTATGTGGGTTCTGCTTATACAGTATATCGCCTGCTCGCTTGCAGGGTGGGAAACATCTGTGACACTCCTGACTCTTGCGCTAGTCATAATATGGCAGGGTATATTCGCAGGCGTAAATAATAGTATTCGAAAACAGAAAAATACATATGGTAAAAGAGATGTTTCACTAGTGATGTACATGGTTCTTTCTGTCCCCGCGCTCTGTTTCCCTGTGTTGGCCCTATTTATATTTTTCGGGCTCTCGATCTACAGAGTCTGTGTAATAAGTGGTGTAACTGTTGGAGATGAATCTCTAAAAGAACAGTTTTATTTTGACCGTAAGTTTCAAAGTGATCCATTTCCTTATGAATCAGGACTACACGATTCTGCGGGAGTAGGGTTGAATCCAGCTACAGGATTGCCAATGTGCGGGCTAGTTGATACTTCTGGTAATTTTTATGGGTGTTCATCTGAATCATACAGACGCTCGGACAGTTAGATACCCTTACTTATATTAGATTATGGGCAATCGCCAAGCTATGAATGGATATAATAAACAAAGGAAATGAACGTTAATGAAAAAGATGATGATGGTGGCTCTGGTCAGTTCCACGCTGGCACTTTCAGGGTGTGGTGCGATGAGCACAGCAATTAAGAAACGTAACCTAGAGGTCAAAACGCAGATGAGCGAAACGGTCTGGCTTGAACCATCAAGCGAGCGTACCGTTTTCCTGCAGATCAAAAACACGTCTGATAAAGACATGAGCGGTCTCCAGTCTAAAATTACCGAAGCTGTTAAAGCCAAAGGCTATCAGGTCGTGACCTCACCGGATAAAGCCTACTACTGGATTCAGGCAAATGTACTCAAGGCCGATAAAATGGATCTTCGTGAGTCACAAAGCTGGCTCAGCCGTGGCTACGAAGGTGCAGCGGCAGGGGCCGCGCTGGGTGCCGGTATTACCGCCTATAATTCCAGCTCTGCCGGAGCCACTCTGGGAGTAGGACTTGCTGCCGGCCTTGTCGGCATGGCCGCTGATGCGATGGTCGAAGACATCAACTACACCATGATCACGGATGTGCAGATTGCCGAGCGTACCAAAGCGACCGTGACCACGGACAACATCGCCGCCCTTCGCCAGGGAACCTCTGGTGCCAAAATTCAGACCAGTACCGAGCAGGGGAACCAGCATAAATATCAGACCCGTGTGGTATCAAATGCGAACAAAGTTAATCTGAAATTCCCCGAAGCCCAGCCAGTCCTTGAAGATCAGCTGGCTAAATCTATCGCGAACATTCTTTAATTAATGCCCGGGGGCGGTTTCTTCCGCCCTTTTCTCTGGTTCACTCAGTCCGAATAATATCTGTTTTCCTCATTCTCTGTTGATATAAGAAAAACGCTTAGCGGTGGCGCAAATCCTTTGTGCTGCCGGGAAGGGTTGCCGGCAGGGCCGGTGAATAAAGGAATTAATATGTCGCCATTTGCATTAGTAGTGAGCATCGAAAGTGATTATCCGAATGCTTTATTTGCTGTTCCATTTTTACTTCTGTTAATACTGCTGTGGATATTCTTTTTTCGTAAGTGATTTCTTATTTGTCGGGTCAGTAAATATCCGTTTCTGAATGTAGTCTTATTATAACCGTCTAAACCCCATTTATACCGGACCCATACATCATGAGTTTTAATGCAAAGGATATGACCCAGGGCGGTCAGATCGCGAGCATGCGCATCCGTATGTTCAGTCAGATCGCCAATATCATCGTGTACTGTCTCGTCATTCTCTTCGGCATCATTGTCGCGATTACGCTGTCGGTTAAACTGACCTGGCAGACGTTCGTGAACGGCATGGTTTACTACTGGTGTCAGACGCTGGCCCCCATGCGCGATATATTCAAATCCCAGCCTGTTTATACCATCCGTTATTACGGCCATGAGCTGAAGTACAACGCGCAGCAAATACTGCAGGACAAATATATCCAGTGGTGCGCAGACCAGGTCTGGACGGCCTTTATTCTTGCTGCCATCATCGCGGCCCTGGTGTGCGTTATTGCCTTCTTTGTCACCACCTGGATTCTGGGCCATCAGGGTAAACAGCAGAGTGAGGACGAGATAACGGGAGGGCGCCAGCTGACTGACGACCCGAAAGCGGTGGCGAAAATGCTCAGGCGCGACGGTCTCGCATCCGACATAAAAATCGGTGAGCTGCCGCTTATCAAGGACTCGGAGATCCAGAACTTCTGTCTGCACGGCACCGTCGGGGCCGGTAAATCAGAAGTTATCCGCCGTCTGATGAACTACGCCCGCCAGCGTGGCGATATGGTCATCGTGTATGACCGTTCCTGTGAGTTCGTTAAAAGCTACTATGATCCGGCCACGGATAAAATCCTTAACCCGCAGGATGCGCGCTGCGCCGCATGGGACCTGTGGCGGGAGTGCCTGACGCAGCCTGACTTCGACAACGTGTCCAACACGCTTATTCCGATGGGCACGAAGGAAGACCCCTTCTGGCAGGGTTCGGGGCGTACCATCTTTGCTGAAGCCGCTTATCTGATGCGCAACGACAAGGACCGCAGCTACAGCAAGCTGGTCGACACGCTGCTTTCCATCAAGATTGAGAAGCTGCGCTCGTACCTGAAAAACTCCCCGGCGGCGAACCTGGTGGAAGAGAAAATCGAGAAAACGGCCATCTCCATCCGCGCCGTGCTGACCAACTACGTCAAGGCCATCCGCTACCTGCAGGGCATCGAAAATAACGGCGAGTCGTTCACCATACGCGACTGGATGCGCGGCGTGCGTGAGGATGGTAAAAACGGCTGGCTGTTTATCTCCTCCAATGCTGATACTCACGCTTCCCTCAAGCCGGTTATCTCCATGTGGCTGTCCATCGCCATTCGCGGGCTGCTGGCGATGGGGGAAAACCGTAACCGGCGCGTGTGGATCTTCGCCGACGAGCTGCCGACCCTGCACAAGCTGCCGGACCTGGTTGAGATCCTGCCGGAGGCGCGTAAGTTTGGCGGCTGCTACGTCATTGGCATCCAGTCCTACGCCCAGCTGGAAGATATTTACGGGCAGAAACCGGCGGAAACGCTGTTCGACGTGCTGAACACCCGTGCCTTTTTCCGCTCGCCGTCGCGCAATATCGCCGAGTTCGCCGCCGGTGAAATCGGTGAAAAAGAAATCCTCAAGGCATCCGAGCAGTACTCCTACGGCGTGGACCCGGTACGCGATGGTACCTCAGTCGGGAAGGACATGGAGCGCGTCACCCTGGTGAGCTACTCCGATGTTCAGACGCTGCCGGATCTCTCCTGTTACGTCACGCTTCCCGGCCCCTATCCTGCCGTGAAGATGGCGCTGAAGTATCAGCAGCGTCCAAAGGTGGCACCGGAATTTATTCCGCGCACCATCGACGGTAAAGCGGAAGAACGCCTGAATGCCGCGCTGGCTGCACGTGAACATGAATCCCGCAGCATCGCCATGCTTTTTGAACCGGATGCAGACGTTATCGCGCCAGAGGGCAGTGCGGAAAATGATGGTCAGCCACAGCAGCCACAGCAGCCACAGCAACTGGCGCCTGCGCCCCGCGCTGCAGATGCGGCATCCGCTTCGGCATCCGTGGCGGGTACCGTCGGCACAGGCGGCGTGGAGCCTGAGCTGAAGACAAAGGCTGAGGAGGCTGAGCAGCTGCCGCCCGGCATCAGTGAAAGCGGTGAGGTGGTGGATATGGCGGCATGGGAGGCGTGGCAGGCGGAGCAGGACGAACTGTCTCCTCAGGAGAGGCAGCGCCGTGAAGAGGTGAACATCAACGTTCACCGTGCGCCTGAAAAGGATCTTGAACCGGGAGGATATATCTGATGATGAGCATCGGATCGGTCAAATCCGCCGGCAGCGCGGGCAATTATTACACCGACAAGGACAACTACTACGTTATTGGCAGTATGGGCGAGCGCTGGGCCGGAAAAGGGGCTGAAGCGCTGGGACTGAGCGGCGGGGTGGACCAGAAGGTCTTTACGAAGGTTCTCGAGGGGCGCCTGCCGGACGGCAGCGACCTCAGCCGGACCCAGGACGGGGCGAACAAACACCGTCCGGGCTACGACTTCACCTTCTCTGCGCCCAAAAGTGTCTCCGTGATGGCCATGCTCGGTGGCGACAAGCGCCTTATCGAGGCCCACAACCGCGCGGTGGAGACCGCCATTAAGCAGATAGAGGCGATGGCCTCCACGCGGGTTATGACGGAGGGCAGGAGCGAGACGCAGCTGACCGGCAACCTGGTGATGGCGCTGTTTAACCACGATACCAGCCGCGACCAGGAGCCGCAGCTGCACACCCACGCCGTGGTGGCCAACGCCACTCTGCATGGCGATGAGTGGCGCACGCTCAGCAGCGACAGGGTGGGTAAGACCGGGTTTATAGAGAATATCTACGCGAATCAGATTGCCTTTGGCCGCCTGTATCGTGCCGCGCTGAAGGATGACGTCACGGCGATGGGCTATGAGACTGAAACGGTCGGCAGGCACGGTATGTGGGAGTTCAAAGGGGTTCCCGTCACGCCCTTCTCGAGTCGCAGCAGGACGATCGGCGAGGCGGTCGGGGACGACGCGTCCCTGAAGTCCCGCGACGTGGCGGCGCTCGACACCCGCCAGTCGAAGCAGAAGGTTGACCCCGAACAGCGCATGACCGAGTGGATGCAGACCCTGAAAGCGACGGGATTCGACATCCAGGCCTACCGCGAGGCGGCGGACCAGCGGGTTATGCAGGGTAATATTCCCGCAACGACGCCTGAAGCCATTGATATTAACAGCAGCGTCGGACAGTCCATTGCGATGCTGAGCGACCGGCGGGCGCGGTTCACGTATTCCGAACTGCTGGCCACCACCCTCGGGCAGCTGCCCGCGCGGTCGGGCATGGTGGAGATGGCGCGTGACGGCATCGATGCGGCGATAAAAAACGAGCAGATCATTCCGCTGGATAAAGAGAAGGGGCTGTTTACCTCGAACATCCACGTGCTGGACGAGCTGTCGGTGTCGGCCATGACCCGCGATTTACAGCGGACGGGGCAGGCGGACATTTTTCCGGATAAGGGCGTGCCCCGCAGCCGGTCATACAGCGATGCCGTCAGCGTCCTGGCCCAGGACCGTCCGCCGGTGGCCATCATTTCGGGTCAGGGCGGGGCGGCCGGCCAGCGTGAGCGCGTGGCGGAGCTGACGATGATGGCGCGCGAACAGGGGCGTGACGTGCAGATTATCGCCGCCGACAGGCGCTCACGCAGCGCCCTTATGCAGGATGAGCGCCTCAGCGGCGAGCATATCACCGACAGGCGGGGGCTGACGGAGGGGATAACCTTTACGCCCGGCAGCACGCTGATTGTTGACCAGGGGGAGAAGCTGACCCTGAAAGAAACGCTCACGCTGCTCGACGGCGCGCTACGCCATAACGTCCAGCTGCTGATTGCCGACAGCGGCCAGCGCACCGGAACCGGCAGCGCCCTGACCGTCATGAAGGAGGCGGGGGTGAGCACGTTCGCGTGGCAGGGCGGTGAGAAGACGCGGGTCTCGGTTATCAGCGAGCCTGACCGGCGGCAGCGGTATGACCGCCTGGCCGCTGACTTTGCCCGAAGCGTCCGCGCAGGCGAGCACAGCGTGGCGCAGGTCTCCGGTCCGCGCGAGCAGGCGGTGCTGGCAGGCGCTGTCCGCGAGGCGCTTAAGGCGGAAAAGGTGCTGGGCGAGCGGGAGGTCAGTATCACCACGCTGGAGCCGGTCTGGCTCGACAGCCGCCATCAGCAGGTGCGCGACCACTACCGGGAGGGGATGGTCATGGAGCGCTGGAATGCCGAAGAGCGCAGCCGGGAGCGCTTTGTCATTGACCGCGTGACGGGCCGCAACAACAGCCTGACGCTGCGCAACGCGCAGGGGGAGACGCGGGTGACCCGCCTGTCTGAACTCAACAGCAGCTGGTCGCTGTACCGCACCGGCACGCTGCAGGTGGCCGAAGGCGACCGTCTGGCGGTGCTGGGTCAGGCGCAGGGGACGCGGCTCAAGGGAGGCGATACGGTGACCGTTAAGGCGCTCGGGGAGGCGGGGCTCGTCGTGAGCCTGCCGGGGCGTAAGGCGGACGTGGCCCTGCCCGCAGGCAACAGTCCGTTCACCGCCGCGAAGGTGGGGCAGGGCTGGGTGGAGTCGCCGGGCCGCTCGGTGAGCGACAGCGCCACGGTCTTTGCCTCGCTGTCGCAGCGCGAGCTGGATAACACCACGCTGAACAAGCTGGCGCTCAGCGGTGCGGCGATACAACTCTACTCCGCGCAGACGGCGCAGAAAACGACGGAGAAGCTGTCGCGTCAGTCTGCCTGGAGCGTCGTGTCTGAACAGATTAAGGATGCGGCGGGGCATGACAGGCTCGATGATGCTCTGGCGCACCAGAAAGCCGGGCTGCACACGCCGGAGCAGCAGGCTATCCATCTGGCCATTCCGGTGCTGGAGGGTAACGGCCTGGCGTTCACGAAGCCGCAGCTGATGGCCGCCGCGAAAGAGTTTGAGCAGAACAGCCTCAGCCTGCAGGCCATCGAAAAGGAGGCGGACCGGCAGATACGCAGCGGCGCCCTGCTGTCGGTGCCGGTATCGCCGGGAAACGGCCTGCAGCTGCTGGTCTCACGCCAGTCGTACAACGCGGAGAAAAGTATCCTCCGCCACGTTCTGGAGGGCAAAGAGGCCGTCACTCCGCTGATGGATAATGTTCCGGACGCGCAGCTGGCGGGCCTGACCGACGGGCAGCGGAACGCCACCCGCATGATACTGGAGTCCCCTGACCGCTTTACCCTGGTTCAGGGCTACGCCGGGGTGGGTAAGACGACGCAGTTCCGGGCGGTCATGTCGGCCATCGGCACGCTGCCGGAACGGGAGCAGCCGCGCGTTATCGGCGTGGCCCCCACCCACCGGGCGGTGAGCGAGATGCGCGATGCGGGCGTGCCCGAAACGCAGACGCTGGCGGCCTTTATTCACGACACGCAGCAGCAGCTGCGCGGCGGCGAACGACCGGACTTCAGCAACGTGCTGTTTCTCGTGGATGAAAGCTCAATGGTCGGTAACGCCGACATGGCGAAGGCGTACAGCCTGATTGCCGGGGGCGGGGGGCGCGCGGTCTCCAGCGGGGATACCGACCAGCTGCAGTCTATTGCCCCGGGCCAGCCCTTCCGCCTGCTGCAGAAGCGCAGCGCCATTGACGTGGCGGTGATGCAGGAGATTGTCCGCCAGACGCCGGAACTAAAACCTGCCGTCTACAGCCTGATTAACCGCGATATCGGCAGCGCCCTGACGACCATTGAGCGCGTGGCGCCGGCACAGGTGCCGCGCAGGGCGGATGCCTGGCGGCCGGACAGCTCCGTCATGGAGTTCAGCCGCGAGCGGGAGGAGGCCATCGCGAAAGCCGTGGCGGCCGGCGACCTGATGCCCGGCGGGCAGCCCACGACGCTGCTGGAGGCCATCGTGAAGGACTATACGGGGCGTACGCCAGAGGCGCAGGCGCAGACCATCGTTATCACCGCCCTGAACGCCGACCGCCGCCAGGTGAACGCCATGATTCATGACGCCCGTCAGGATGCCGGTGAGGTGGGCGAAAAAGAGGTCACGCTACCGGTCCTTACGCCTGCCAATATCCGCGACGGGGAGCTGAGGCGCATGGCAACGTGGGAGGCATCCCGCGACAGCCTGGTCCTGCTGGACAGCACCTATTACAGGATTGAGTCGCTGGACGGGGACGCGCACCTGGTGACGCTGAAGGATGCGCAGGGCAACACCCGCAGCCTGTCGCCCGCGCAGGCGGCGACGGAGGGCGTCACGCTCTACCGTCAGGACACCATCACCGTGTCGGAAGGCGACCGGATGCGCTTTTCGAAAAGCGACAACGAGCGGGGCTTCGTGGCCAACAGCGTCTGGACGGTCAGCGAGATAAAAGGTGACAGTGTCACGCTGTCGGACGGGAAACAGACCCGTACGCTCACGCCGTCAGCGGAGCAGGCAGAACAGCACGTCGACCTGGCCTATGCCGTGACCGTTGAAGGCTCACAGGGGGCGAGCGAACCCTTCTCCATCTCCCTGCAGGGCACGGACGGCGGGCGTAAGCGGATGGTGAGCTTCGAATCGGCCTACGTGGCGCTGAGCCGCATGAAGCAGCACGCGCAGGTCTACACCGACAACCGGGATAAGTGGGTGGCCGCGATGGAAAAATCGCAGGCGAAAAGCACGGCGCATGACATTCTCGAGCCGCGCGGCGACCGCGCCGTCGCGAATGCCACCCGCCTGACGGCGACGGCAAAAGCGCTGGGTGAGGTGCCGGCCGGCCGCGCCGCCCTGCGCCAGGCCGGGCTGCAGCCCGAGGGCTCGATGGCGAAATTTATCTCGCCGGGGCGTAAATATCCTCAGCCGCACGTGGCGCTCCCGGCATTCGACCGTAACGGCAGGCAGGCGGGCGTCTGGCTGAGCGCCCTGACCTCCGGAGACGGGCAGCTGAAGGGGCTCGGCGGCGAAGGTCGCGTGATGGGCAGCGGGGACGCGGCGTTTGCGGGCCTGCAGGCCAGCCGTAACGGCGCGTCGCTGCTGGCGCGGGATATGGAAGAGGGCGTGCGGCTGGCGCGGGAAAATCCGCAGAGCGGCGTGGTGGTGCGGCTCGGGGGCGAGGCGCGACCGTGGAACCCCGGCGCCATTACCGGCGGGCGCATCTGGGCCGACAGCCTGCCCGACGGCACTGGTACGCAGCCCGCAGAAACGGTTCCGCCGGAGGTGCTGGCGCAGCAGGCCCGGGAGGCTGAGGTGCAGCGGGAGCTGGATAAGCGTGCTGAAGAGGCGGTCCGCGAGATGGCCCGCAGCGGCGACCGGCCGGCCGGGGGCGCTGACGTCGCCGTCCAGGATGTGGTGCGGGATATGGAGCGGGTGAAAGAAACGCCGGCATCTCCCCTCACGCTGCCGGACGCGCCGGAAGAACGCCGCCGTGATGAGGCGGTGTCTCAGGTGGTGCGCGAGAACGTGCAGCGGGACCGCCTGCAGCAGATGGAGCGCGACACGGTACGCGTCCCTGAACGTGAAAAGACCCTGGGAGGCGACTGATATGCGCGCTGAAAACCACCCGCTGTTTCCCCTTGTTGTGGTGGCCGACTGCTGGCTGCGGCGTCTGCTTGTGTGGACGCCGGGCCAGACTGACCTTATCAAAACCGTGGCGCTGCTCCTGATGGTGGCCGACCACATCAGCATGCTGTGCGGACTGGGTAATGACTGGCTGCGTCTTGCCGGTCGGGGAGCGTTTCCGCTCTTTGGCCTGGTCTGGGCCATGAACCTTGCCCGCCATCCGCAGATTCAGCAGCGCGCCCTGAACCGGCTCTGGATATGGGCCGTGGTGGCGCAGGGCGGCTGGATACTGGCCGGGCTGCGCCCGGACCTGGGCAATATCCTGTTTGCCTTTGCGGTCAGCGGACAGGCGCTGGCGCTGATGCAGCAGCACGGGCCGCGCGCGTGGCCGCTGTCCCTGATGCTGGTTCTGGCCTGGCTGCCGTTTTCGGCGGGAAGCTACGGTCTGGCGGGAGTAGTCATGCTGATGCTGGCCTGCGGCGTCTGCATGACGGGCCGGCGCACCACGCGCACGGGACTGGCGCTGTGTCTGGCGCTGGCGATACTCGCGCTGAATGCCGCAGACGGGGCGGCCATGGCCATCGCGGGGCTGGTGATACCCGGAATAACCCTGACGGTGCTGAGCCGGACCTGCACTCTGGTGCCCCGCTTCTGGCCACGCGAATTTTTCCCGCTGTTCTACGCCGTACACCTGGCCGTCATCGGACTGATGGTGATGTGATATCTGCCGTGTCAGAATAAGGTCAGTCAGGGGAATACACGTGAAACAGATTTATCCGGAGGCAGGATGAAAGAGCAGGGGCGCCCCACGCTGACGCTGCGCCGCAAGGCGGAGCCAGAAGGTCAGCGTGCCGTAAACAACGGTAGTGAACCGGACAGTGCGGGACCGGGCCGGGTCACGCGTAAAAAGACCGTGGTGGTGAATGCGACACCCGCCTGGAAGGTCAGAAAGCAGGCCGTGGATGAGAGCGCGAAAAGGGCGCTGGCAGATGAGAAGGCCGCCCGAAAAGCCGAAAAAGCCCGGCGGTGGGCCGAACGACAGGCGCAGGAGCGGGAGGCCAGGCGCAAACCTGCCCCGGAACCGGTTTACCGGAAGGTCATGCCGCTTGCGGACGCGCTCGCGCTCCTGGAACGTTGCTGGCCGGCCCTGGTGACGGACGGCCAGCCGCAGCTCCTGGCGGTCAACATCCGGGAGGCGATGGTCAGTGACATTCGCCAGCGCGGGCTGGATGTCTCCGTGAAGACGCTGAAGCGCTGCCTTGCCGCGGTCACCCGCTCGGATGCGTATCTGGGTGCCATGACGGTGGGCGCGTGGCGTAAAAACCTTGCCGGTGAACCGGTCGCACCGGTGAGTGCGGAGGAGGCGGCGTATGCCGTGGATCGCAGGGCTCAGGAGCATGCTAAACAACAGCGCAGGGCGATCAGGGAAGCACCCGCGCCCGCAGACGATACGAACTGATAACAACAGAGAAGAGAAAAACACAGGATGAACATGAATAAAACCCTTTCAGTCATGCTTGCCGCTGGCCTTCTGGTCTGCGGCGTGGCGGGGGCGGCAGAGAAACCTGCCGCGGCCTTTACCCCGGAGCAGGAAGCCCGCATTGGGGAGATCGCGAAAGACTACCTGCTGGCCCATCCGGAGGTGCTGGTTGAGGTCAGCCAGAAACTGCAGGCTCAACAGCAGGAGAAGCAGCAGGCGATGACGGCCGCCGTGATTCAGAATCAGGCTGCGCTGCTGAACGATAAAGGCACGCCGTCATATGGGCCGGCCGATGCAAAAGTAACGGTCGTCGAGTTTTTCGATTACCAGTGCATCTACTGTGCCCGCCTCGCGCCGGAGCTGGAGAAGGTGATAAAAGCCAGCCCGGACGTGCGCTTTGTGTTCAAGGAGTTCCCGATATTTGGCCAGCGCTGGCCGGCATCGCTGAGTGCGGCGAAAACCGGGCTGCAGGTCTGGAAGCAGAAGGGGGCCGACGCCTACCTTAACTATCACAATGCGATTTACGCCACCGGTCACAACGAGGGCAAGCTGACCGATGCTGATATCAGCGCGGCCGCAAAAGCCGTGAAGTTCGATGCGAAGACAGCCCATGACGTTCAGGGAACCCTGGATGGCATAAACACGCTCGCGCAGCAGCTGGGCTTCAGCGGTACGCCAGCCCTGGTGGTTCTCCCGTCAACCGGCGCCAGCGCTGATAGCGTGACGGTTATCCCGGGATACACCAGTGCGGAGGCCCTGCAGCAGGCCATTCGTCATGCTGCCGGCGATACAAAAAAATAATCAGGCGTCCGCTACCTGATACCGCTAAAAGAGACTGACGCCTTCGCCGTGCTCAGTTGTCCAACCCCGGAGAAGGGTAAAAGCAGGTTTTCCCCGTCTCCGGCGTTTCTGGTTAACACATCCGAACGGTATTTTACGAAGTAATGTTCCTTCATCGTTTGGTAAAGGTCCTTCTCTGTATTCAATATAACGGAGCCTCAGATATGTATACCGTAGTCATTGCTTCAGTGATATTAAATATATTATTGATTTTCGCCGTCATTAAACTTTACCGCAGGGGCAAGGTTGACTATGAACCCTCTTTCCTGCCGACAATTTTTTACCACATGACTAAATATATAAGGCATTCTGGCTCATGGAATGAAATGGAGTTCATGCGTGACGAGTTACGCCGTGTATTAAATGAGATAGATATTATCAGGCATGATGCAGCTAATGTCCGGCTGCGGAAAACAAAGCCTGTTCGTGATGCCTGATTTTTTATTTTTCGTTATGAAGTTACCGCCAGAGAGGTGGGTATGTCTTTTTAGAATAAACAAAATTCAAACCAGTAGAGGAAAAAGTATGTCAGTTGAAATTAAATGCTCCGGTGTGAATGAAGAAGTAAGGGATATAATTAAAGGGACGGTGAAGCAACTGATTGGGGACGGTCGCATTCATTCGCGGGATGACATTATCCGGCATCTCTGCGGTGCGAACTTTGATATCACAGACGTGACGGAAGAGAGTATTACGATTTGCGCACCTGATGAACCCGCCAACACCCTCATCCTGAGCGGCTGGCTGTTCTCTGAACGGTTCGGGCTGGACCGGGATAGACCCCTCTCGGGTGATGGCGGGCAGTTATCCGAGGGCGTGCGAAGCGAAGGGAGCGTGGGTTCATGAATGCCAGTGTGGTGTTATTTATCATTTCGTTGCTGGCACTGATTTTCCTGCTCTCCCGCGTGCTGAAGCAGAAACGGCCGCAGGCACCGCTTATCAGGCGGCTGAGAGAGGCTGGCGTCAGGGCGGGCGATACAGAGCAACTGATGGCGGGCGGCGTGTTCTGGGAGCGGCAGGCGCAGCTGATGACCGACCGTGAGGTGCACTTTATGCAGGGGCTGTTCCGGTCGGTGGACATGAGGCGGTGGTATCTGTGCCCGCAGGTCAGGGTGGCTGATATCGTGCAGATAACGCCGCGCGTCAGGGGCCGGAGCCGGACGTGGTGGAAGCTTTTCCATATGGCGGCCCAGTGGCACTGCGACGTGGTTATCGTTGACCGCAGGACGTTTCGCATTGTGGCTGCCGTGGAGCTGGACGATGCGTCCCACCTGAAGAAAAGCCGCTGCCGGCGTGACATCCTGCTGGATGAGGTTATGCGCCAGGCGGGCATGCCGCTGCTACGAAGCCGTGATGCCCGGGAGCTGCAGAGGATGATACGGGACTTTCTGACGGCGCTTGAGGCTGAGTCCGGGGTGTCAGATGCCACCACTCAACAAAAAGCGGGTTAAGTTATTTAGCGCAATGCGGTATTAAGTCATTCTCCTGCTGTCCCGGCGCAGAATAAAACTCATTCCTTAATGAGGGATGACTGCGTCAATGATGATTTCCGATAAGCAATTCAGGTTTAATGGCAACAATGTTATGCCGTGTTTTTGTATTTATTGCTTTCCGGGAATTAAATATGGGCTTCACGTATGAAATCAGAGGCCAAACTTAAAAGGTGAACTATGCGAATTTATAAATATACCGGGCTGGCATTTGCCTGCTGCCTGATTTACCTGTTTGCTTATCTGGCAATAAATAACTTTCAGTCGGAGGGGGCCAGCCTGAAAACATGTGCGTTGATATCAATGCCGTTATTTATCTGGATGGTTTATCAGCGCGTTACTGCGATGAGTGAAAAAACGCGTGCCCGTGAAAGCGATGAGGTCATCTTCATGAGAATGATGGAGCAGATACATCATTACGAAGAGATGGAGCGCGTGGCCGGTGGTGGGCGGCTCATGAAAGGTATTCTTGAGTGTCGTGAGGTGGCAGGGGCGATAAGGTGCCCGGAGTCCGAAGACGCATCCCTGACGCTGAGCCGGCTGGCGTACATCGAGCACCTGCTGAGTGCCCTGGCGCCGGGACTGTGCCGGATAATGTCGGAAGGTGAGCGCCAGAGATGGACGCAGATGCTCGACGGACCGGTGCCAGGTGAAGACGCTGCAGGTGAATGCCACACCGAAACGCCCGTCAGTCAGTCCGTGCCGGGGGAGGTCAGAGGATGATTGCGCCTGTTACCGCAGAGCGTGATGAGCAGGGGTACTGGTCGCATCCGGCGTATGTCCGCAGCGGCTGCGAAACCGCGGTGGAGTTCAGCTACTGGCTGAGGACCCACGGGCTGCAGTGCTTTGTGATTACCATGCGCGATGAGGCTCCTGAGGTTTTTGCTGCCGGATTTACCGATGAAGCGCCGGACGCACGGGGCTGGATACCCGAACCGCCGGACGATGACGGCTGGTTTCTGGGCTCAGTCCATGATACCGACGACGGGCCTGTCTGCTACTGGTTCCGTCATACCAGAACGACCTGACGCCTCCGCTCCGCGTCGTTGTCCAACGCCTGAACCAGGGAAAAGCGAGTTTTCCCCGATCCCGGCGTTTCTTAATCAATTCTGTGAAGGAAATCCTATGGCATGTTTTGAGTGCAGCAGCAGTGCAATGGTTATCAACCAGCTCGTTCCCTGGATAACTGTCGGCATTTTTGTGGCCAGCGTGGCGCTGTTTCGTCAGCTCCTGAAACGCGATCGGCGGGCGTGGACGTCACTGGTTGCTGTTGTGGTTCTGATGGAAGAACTAAGCCTGAGCCTCTGGCTGCTGATTAATGACGTACAGATACTCTCCCCGCACTTTATGGACGGTATGTAATGAGGATAACTATGGCCGTACGCAGCAAATCAAATACCTGCAGATGGTTGGTGGCCGGGCTGCTCGGTCTGGCGCTTTGTTCACCCGCACCGGCAGCGTATGCCGCCAGCATCGAGACGGGTTTTTCTCCGGAAGGAACGGCCCTGCAGCTGGTCCTTAAGACTATTGAGTCAGCACAGCAAGAAATTCGGCTGATGGGCTACTCATTTACGTCTCCGGAGGTGGTTAGCGCACTTGTCAGAGCAAAACACCGGGGTGTGGATGTGAAAATAGTCCTCGATGAGAAAGGAAACCGGAACAAAACCAGCCAGGCGGCGATGAATGTTGTGGTGAATGCCGGCATTCCACTGCGTACCAACGGCCACTACGCCATCATGCACGACAAAGTCATTATTGTTGATAATCAGACGGTTGAGTCAGGCAGCTTTAATATGACCCGATCTGCGGCCTCGAGAAATAGTGAGAACGTGCTGGTGATTAATGACGTGCCGGAAGTGGCACAAGCCTACCTTCAGCACTGGCAGTCGCGCTGGGACGGGGGAACTGACTGGCATTCTTCATACTAATCAGCATCGTAACGTGATCTGCAATCTGCATCCCTCCAGGTGAGCCATGCGCCAACATGGCTCACACTTTCGCGTAAAGTTAAGTCGCTGATTTCAGAAATCTGTAGTATCCTCTGCGAAACGATCCTTGTTTTTTCCTTGAGGAGGCAGAAATGTCGCAGGTCGAAAATGCAGTAACTTCCTCATCGAAAGAAAAGCGTGCTTACAGAAAAGGTTCTCCTGTACCAGCACGAGAGCGGCAGCAAGCATCTTTAGCTCGTAGAAGTTCGACGCATAAAGCATTCCATGCGGTAATACAGAGTTCCTTGAAAGACAAACTGGTTAAGTTTGCAGAGGAAGAAGGGATTACTCAGGCTCAAATGATTGAAAAACTTATTGAGCTTGAAGCGGAGCGTAGAAAATCAAGATTGTAAATATTTACAATCTTGAACCTTTCTCGTGTGAATGCTAGATTACTGATCGTTTAAAGAATTTTATGGCTGGCCACGCCGTAAGGTGGCAGGGAATTGGTTCTGATGAGGTGTCTACCCGGGACCAGAAAAGCAAAAACCCCGATAATCTTTCAATTCTTGGCGGGATAGAAGATTAACGGGGCCTACTTAAACTGTATAGAAGCTGTTGCTCTATGCAGGGAGTATAGTTTTATGCTCAGAAAACTGCAATACCTGTTTCTGTGCCATTTGCTCCTTCCGTGCAACATAAGTGCGGGAAGGTGTGACTGACGCTCAGACCCTGTTCTCCCATTATCGTCAGGTCAAAAACCCGAATCCGGTATTCACGCCGCGCGAGGGGAAAAAGACCCTGCCGTTCTGTCGTAAGCTGATGGCGAA
>Ga0157366_1000131_pt1 | contig 39899 bp, 40 predicted proteins | sample AttbisABBM1_FD_113149 | JGI IMG/M metagenome (GOLD analysis project Ga0157366, IMG submission 113149) | Fungus gardens microbial communities from leaf cutter ant in Botucatu, State of São Paulo, Brazil - Atta bisphaerica ABBM1 | ecosystem: Host-associated > Fungi > Mycelium > Unclassified ...
ACCATGGTGTGCAGTTCGTCGATAAACAGAATAACGCTGCCTTCCTGCTTGGCCAGATCGTTGAGCACGCCTTTCAGACGTTCTTCAAACTCGCCGCGATATTTGGCGCCGGCGATCAAAGCGCCCATATCGAGGGACAATACGCGCTTGTGCTTCAACCCTTCCGGCACTTCGCCGTTGATGATGCGCTGCGCCAGGCCTTCGACGATGGCGGTTTTACCTACGCCAGGTTCGCCGATAAGCACCGGGTTATTTTTGGTACGGCGCTGCAGCACCTGAATGGTGCGGCGGATCTCTTCGTCACGGCCGATCACCGGGTCAAGTTTGCCTTGCTCGGCACGTTCGGTCAGATCGATCGTGTATTTCTTCAATGCTTGCCGTTGGTCTTCGGCGCCTTGGTCTTCCACGCTGTCACCGCCTCTCATTTGTTCAATGGCTTTGCTGATTTTGTCGGCCGTTGCGCCGGCCGCTTTCAACAAGTCGGTCAACGAGCCGCGGTCTTCCAGCACCGCAAGCACAAACAGCTCGGAAGAAATGAATTTGTCCGCGCGCTTCTGCGCCAGCTTGTCGCACAGGTTCAAAACGCGCACCAGCTCGTGTGACGGTTGAACGTCGCCACCGGTGCCTTCTACCTGCGGTAAACGAGACAGCGCCTGTTCGATTTCGGTGCGCACGCGCCCGGCATCGATACCTGCGGAAGTTAATAGTGGACGAACCGTGCCCCCTTCCTGATTGAGCAGGGCGCTCATCAGATGTAGCGGTTCAATAAACTGGTTGTCGTGCCCAAGGGCTAGTGACTGGGCATCGGCGAGGGCAAGCTGGAATTTGTTGGTAAGACGATCCAGACGCATAACACCTCCAAGATGGGTCGAAATTGCTACTGGAGATTAAATGAGGTCATCCCTCAAATTTTCAAGGTTATCTCGACGCTAAATTTTCGGTACAACGCCATGCGTCGTTGGATCGTCCTAATTCAATAGGTTATATCAGCCAGATTAAACTTGCCAGACGTCCGGTTATTCCATCGCGTCGATAGGAGAAAAAATGACTCTTTTCGTTAACCGTGCAGCGGTCACCACCATAGATGGCCTGCACGCCTGCCCGCAACAAACGTTGGCGCGCCAGTAAATAGATATTAGCCAAAAACTTATCGCCGTGCGGCATAAACGCCGCCGCAGCTTCGGCGTCTTCCGCGATAAAGGCGGCACGCACCTCCGGCCCGACTTCAAACTGCTGCGGGCCGATCGCCGGCCCCAGCCAGGCACGGATCTGGCCCGGTGTGGCGCTGAACGCCGCCACGGTTTGCTCCAGCACGCCGTGGCACAACCCGCGCCAGCCGGCGTGGGCGGCCGCCACTTCGTCGCCGTTCTGCGAGCAGAACAACACCGGCAGACAATCCGCCGTCATCACGGCACACACCTGCCCCGGCACGTTGCTGTACACCGCATCCGCCCGCAGATCGGCGGGCGCTTGCCCCGTCAACGTCACCACGCGGGTGCCGTGCACCTGCTCGAGCCACACCGGCATCTGCGGCAAACCGGCGGCGATAACCAACCGTTCCCGATTGCGCTGCACCGCTTGCTCCTCGTCACCGACGTGGGCGCCGAGATTCAGCGAATCATAAGGCGGCAGGCTGATGCCGCCGCCGCGCGTGGTGCTGCAGGCCTTAACGCCGGGAGGCAACGGCCAGTCGGGCAGAATGAGCGAATTCATTACCAGTCCATCTGATCTTTGAATTCTTCGGTGTCCGCCTTCAGCGCGTTGATCAAATCGACCATGTCCTGCGGCAGCGGCGCATGCCACTCCATCTGGATACCGCTGATCGGATGATACAAACGCAGCATGGTGGCGTGCAGCGCCTGGCGGTCAAAACCGCGCAGCGTATTGATGAAGGCTTCCGAAGCGCCTTTCGGCGGACGCGGACGGCCGCCGTACAGCGGATCGCCCACCAGCGGATGGCTGATGTAAGCCATGTGTACGCGGATCTGGTGAGTACGGCCGGTTTCCAGGCGCAGTCGCAGGCGAGTGTGTGCGCGGAAGTGTTCCATGATGCGGTAGTGCGTTACCGCCGGTTTACCCATCGGGTGCACCGCCATATGGGTACGTTTGGTGGAATGACGCGCGATAGGCTCTTCTACCGTGCCGCCGGCGGTCATGGTGCCGATCGCCACCGCTTCGTATTCACGGGTGATCTCACGCGCCTGCAGCGCTTCCACCAGCCGGGTTTGCGCCGGCACGGTTTTCGCCACCACCATCAGGCCGGTGGTGTCTTTGTCCAGACGATGCACGATGCCGGCACGCGGCACGTCGGCGATTTCCGGGTAGTGATGCAGCAACGCATTGAGCACCGTGCCGTCCGGGTTACCGGCGCCAGGGTGCACCACCAAATCGCGCGGTTTGTTGATCACCAGGATATCGCTGTCTTCATAGACGATATCCAGCGCGATATCCTGTGGCTCCCAACGCGCTTCTTCTTCAATCTGTGCATCGATGGCGACGGTCTCTCCGCCCAGCACCTTCTCTTTCGGTTTGTTTGACGTTTTGCCATTGACCTTCACCCGATCGCCCAGGATCCACTCTTTTATGCGAGATCGTGAATAATCAGGGAACAATTCGGCCAAAGCCTGATCTAAACGTTGTCCGAGTTGAGATTCGGCCACCGTTGCGGTGAGTTGTACTTGTTGTGCCATATGCAGCTTCTTCGTTAACGTTGGGTTTTCACGGCGATGCCGTTTAATATAATGTGCTATTGTACCTGGTCTTTGTCGGGAGCTTAACGGACAGTCTCCCGGAATAACACCCTGAGGATAATCAAAACGTCATGACGCGTATGAAATATCTGGTGGCGGCAGCCACGTTGAGCCTGGCGCTGGCAGGTTGCTCCACATCCAAGGATGCGGTTCCCGACAACCCACCTTCGGAAATCTATGCTACCGCGCAGCAAAAACTGCAGGACGGTAACTTCAAGGGCGCGATTACGCAACTCGAAGCGTTAGATAACCGCTATCCTTTCGGACCGTATTCCCAGCAGGTCCAGCTGGATTTGATTTACGCCTACTATAAGGCCGCCGACTTGCCGATGGCTCAGGCATCCATCGATCGCTTCATGCGTCTGAACCCGACGCACCCGAACATCGATTACGTGATGTACATGCGCGGCCTGACCGACATGGCGCTCGATGACAGCGCGCTGCAGGGCTTCTTCGGGGTTGACCGTTCGGACCGCGATCCTCAGCACGCTCGCGCTGCGTTCCGCGACTTCAGCCAGTTGATTCAGCAATACCCGAACAGCCAATACGCGACCGACGCCAACAAGCGTTTGGTGTATCTGAAAGACCGCTTGGCCAAGTATGAGCTTTCGGTGGCGGAATACTACACTAAACGCGGTGCGTACGTCGCGGTCGTTAATCGCGCCGAGCAAATGTTGCGTGAATTCCCGGATACTAAAGCGACGCACGACGTGTTGCCGCTGATGGAAAATGCCTACAAGCAGCTGCAGCTGAACGGCCAGGCTGACAAAGTGGCCAAAGTGATCGCCGCCAACCCGCAATAAGCGCGCGTCGGCAACGGCAGAAAAGCAAAACGGCAGCCGAGGCTGCCGTTTTCATTGGCGTCGACCTGATTTTCACTGGAAGAATACACAAGTAAAAACACGGTGTTAGCTAGCGCTCCTCACCGGTCAACTCATCGATAATGCGCCATCCGGCGGCAACTCTCAAGCATTAGATAGCCAATTCAAATGCTGAATCACAGATTGAACTAACTTTGCAAAAAGTGACAAAAAATCGTGATTTACATCACGCATTTAAACAAAAAGCGGGGTATGCTGAATTCACCAAGACGGAAAGACAGAGAGGTAAGTTATATGACATTGAACATTACCAGCAAACAAATGGATATCACTCCCGCAATCCGCAATCACGTCGAAGACCGTCTCACCAAACTGGAAAAATGGCAGACCCAGCTGATTAACCCGCATATCGTCTTATCCAAAGAACCGCAAGGGTTTGTCGCCGATGCTACCATTACCACGCCTAACGGCCCGCTGGTCGCCAGCGCCAAACATGATGACATGTATACCGCCGTTAACGAGCTGATCGCCAAGCTGGAGCGCCAGCTGAACAAGGTGCAGCACAAAGGCGAAGCGCGCCGCTGCAATGCCAGCGTGAAAGACATCGTGCCGGAAGTCACGCAAGAGCAGGAATAACCGTTCGACAACGGTTGCTGCATCAAACGCGCCCGAGGGCGCGTTTTTTGTCGGGTATTTTTGTTGACGGGGTAAAAACCAACGGTTACTTTAAAACCTGTTCGCATTAACCTTAGGTAGACCATGCCACGCACACCGTTTTTCTTCGCATTCTTTTTTACCTTCCCCTGACTGGGAGGCGTTTCGTCGTGTGAGAAAGAATGCGAAGACGAACAACAAGGCCTCCTGGAAACAGGGGGCTTTTTTTATGGCTGTTTTACAACGAATAAGAACTGAAGGCGGAAGCTGATTATGACTGACAACCCGTTATTGGTGCTGCGCGAGCGCATCAGCGCACTGGACTTGAAACTGTTGGCCTTGCTGGCGGAACGCCGCGAACTGGCGATCGAAGTCGGCAAGACCAAGCTGCACTCTCACCGCCCGATCCGCGACAAAGAGCGCGAACGCGATCTGCTGGATGCGCTGATCGCCGCCGCCAAACCCTACGACCTAGACGGCTTCTACGTCACCCGCCTGTTCCAACTGATTATCGAAGATTCCGTCCTGACCCAGCAGGCGCTGCTGCAGCACCAGCTCAACCCTGTCAGCCAACACTCCGCACGCATCGCCTTCCTCGGCCCGAAAGGCTCTTACTCACATCTGGCGGCACGCCAATACGCCGCCCGCCATTTCGATCGGCTGATCGAATGCGGTTGCCAGAAGTTTCAGGATATCTTCGCCCAGGTGGAAACCGGCCAGGCGGACTACGCAATTTTGCCGATCGAGAATACCAGTTCCGGCTCGATTAACGAGGTGTACGATCTGCTGCAACACACCAGCCTGTCGATCGTCGGCGAACTGACCAACCCGATCGACCACTGTGTTCTGGTGGCTGGCGACAGCGACCTGGGCCAGATTGAAACCGTCTACAGCCACCCGCAGCCGTTCCAACAGTGCAGCCAGTTCCTGAATCGCTTCCCGCACTGGAAAATCGAATACACCGAAAGCACCGCCGCCGCGATGGAGAAAGTCGCCAAGCTGAATTCACCGAAGGTGGCGGCGCTGGGCAGCGAGGCCGGCGGCGCGTTGTACGGGCTGCAGGTGCTGGAACACAACCTCGCCAACCAACAGCAGAACATCACTCGCTTCATCGTCCTGGCGCGCAAAGCGATCGACGTATCTGAACAGGTGCCGGCCAAAACCACGCTGATCATGGCGACCGGCCAGCAATCCGGCGCGTTGGTCGAAGCGCTGCTGGTTCTGCGCGACAATGGCATCATCATGACCAAACTGGAATCACGCCCGATCAACGGCAATCCGTGGGAAGAGATGTTTTATATCGATGTGCAGGCCAATCTGCGTGCCGACGCGATGCAAAAAGCGCTGCGCGATCTGGCGCCAATCACCCGCTCGTTGAAGGTACTGGGTTGTTACCCAAGCGACACCGTGGTGCCGGTCAACCCATCCTGAAACCATAAAAAAAGGTTCGGCCAAGCCGAACCCTTTACGTTTACCGCCCGCGTTTTACTGTCGGCTGTCGTTAGCCTGCCGCAACAGCGTGCGGCTCTCCACCAGGAAGCGTTGGGCGTAATCGCCGAACCAGTGCTCCACCTTGCGGAAACTGTCGATAAACGCCTGTTTGTCGCCATGCTCCAACAGCTTTATCGCCTCGCCGAAGCGCTGGTAGTAACGCTTAATCAGCGCCACGTTTTCTTCGGACGACATGATGATATCGGCGTAAAGCTGCGGATCCTGCGCAAACAGGCGGCCAACCATCGCCAGCTCCAGCCGGTAGATCGGCGAGGAGAGCGCCAGCAACTGCTCCAGTTGCACGTTCTCTTCCGCCAGGTGCAACCCGTAGGCGAAGGTGGCAAAGTGCCGCAGCGCCTGAATAAACGCCATGTTCTGATCATGTTCGACCGCGCTGATGCGATGCAGCCGCGCGCCCCACACCTGCAGCTGTTCAAGCAACCACTGGTAAGCCTCCGGCTGGCGGCCGTCGCAGTAAACCACCACCTGCTTCGCCACGCTGCCCACGTCCGGGCCGAACATCGGGTGCAGCCCCACCACCGGGCCGCTGTGCGCCGCCAACATCGCATGCAGCGGACGGTTCTTCACCGACGCCAAATCCACCAGAATACAGTCGGCAGGCAGCGGCGGCAGGCGGCTTATCACCTGCTCGGTCACATGGATCGGCACGCTGACGATCACCATGCCGGCGTCTGCCAGCAGCTGTTCCGCCTGCGGCCAATCTTCCTGATCCAATACCCTGACCTGATAACCCGACAGCGTCAGCAAGCGGTTGAACAGCCGGCCCATCTGGCCGTTGCCGCCGATGATGACGATCGGCCGCAGCTGCGGACACAGAGTTTTAAAGCCTTTATCATTCTCGCTGACGTACGATTCGCGCATCACGCGGCGCAAGACGTCCTCGATCAAATCCGGCGGCACGCCGAGGTTTTCTGCCTCCTGACGACGCGAGGCCAGCATCGCGGCTTCGCGCTCCGGTACGTAAACCGGCAGGCCATGACGGCTTTTGACTTCGCCCACTTCCGCTACCAGATGCAGGCGTTTCGCCAGCAGATCCAGCAGCGCTTTATCCACCTCATCGATTTGATCGCGCAGCGCGGTCAGTTCTGCCACCATAACTTACTTTTCTCCCGTGCGAGCCGTCAGCGCAGCGCCGAGTTCCTGATGCATATGACGCAGCAGAGTTTCCGTGCTCTCCCAGTTGATGCAGGCGTCAGTGACGGACACCCCGTAACGCATGTCTGCACGCGGCTGTTCGGAAGACTGGTTGCCCTCATGCAGATGGCTCTCCAGCATAATGCCGGTGATTGAGCGGTTACCCGCCTTGATCTGCTCCACCACGGACTCGGCAACCGCCGGCTGACGGCGATAGTCTTTATTCGAGTTGCCATGGCTGCAATCTATCATCAAGGACGGATGGAGTCCCGCCTCAAGCATCTGTTTTTCACAGGCCGCAACGTGCTCAGCGCTGTAGTTCGGGGTTTTGCCGCCGCGCAGGATCACGTGTCCGTCCGGGTTGCCCTGCGTCTGCAGCAGGCAAACCTGGCCTGCCTGGTTGATGCCGACGAAGCGATGCGGCATAGCGGCGGCGCGCATGGCATTGATGGCGGTGCCCAGGCTGCCGTCGGTGCCGTTTTTGAACCCGACCGGCATCGACAGGCCGGAGGCCATTTCGCGGTGGGTCTGAGATTCGGTGGTGCGCGCACCGATCGCCGACCAGCTAAACAAGTCCCCCAGGTACTGCGGGCTGTTCGGATCCAACGCTTCGGTAGCCAACGGCAGGCCCATGCCCACCAGATCCAGCAACAGGCGACGCGCGATATGCAAGCCTGCTTCAACGTCAAACGAACCGTCCATGTACGGATCGTTGATCAAACCTTTCCAGCCGACAGTGGTTCTGGGTTTTTCAAAATAGACGCGCATAACGATATACAGCTGATCGCTCAAGTCAGCCGCCAGGGTTTTCAAACGACGGGCGTAGTCCAGCGCCGCATCCGGATCGTGGATTGAACAAGGCCCGCACACCACCAACAGGCGATGATCGCGCCCCTGCAAAATGTTGGCGATGGTGTTGCGCGCGGTGGCGATTTCATTTTCGTCGTCGGCGCTGAGCGGGAATTGGTTCTTCAGCTCCTCCGGCGTGATGAGAACCTGTTCTGCACTGATGTGTACGTTATTGAGCGCGTCTTTTTGCATGATGCTATTCCTGTCGTTTGGCGTTATGCGTTGAAATGGAACATTGAGCGTTTCAGGGCTCTACCTTATCACGCAATGTAAAGCTTTCAATCCAATTTCCGTAAATAAAAAATTACCGCAATTATCCTGATTAAATCACCTTTGAAAAAGGGTTGCGAAAATCAATTAAAACACAATAAATACATGTAATTAATGAATCAAAAAACCCATCACCACGCGTTAACCACCCAGTCTAAGAAAAATGAATATTCGTAAATAAATTTTTACACCTGATTTTACCGCGAAAATACGCCGCCGATCTCGGCACCGACGCCTGTGCGAAGCAGGATCAGCACGAAATGCCGCCAAAAGCGATGATTTTAAGTAGAAGAAAAGCGAATAAATGAGGGATGAAAATTAAAAACTTAAGCTAATGGCGGCTATTTTTGTCGCCGAAACGAACCGATATAATGTGATCGTCATCAACAATAACTCCCCTTAACAACTGGATCCAAGATGCTCTCTTCTCGCGCTCGTCGCGCTTTTCCGCTGTATATTTGCTGCTTAACGACTTTCACCAGTGTTTCAGCTCTTGCCGACAATACGCTTTTCACCGCGATGGACGATCCGGCCACCGCCAAGAAACCGTTCGAAGGCAACGTGCAGGCGGGCTACAACGCCCAGTCAGGCAACTCGCAAAGCTCCACCCTGTTGGCCAACACCAACATGACCTGGTTCAATAGCGACGCGGCGTACAGCCTGTGGGGGGCGGCCAACAACACCACCTCCTCCAACGTGCGCTCGTCCGAAAAATACCAGGCCGGTGGCCGTACGCGCTATAACCTGACCGATCGCAACTACCTGTTCGGTCAGGCCAGCTGGCTGAGTGACCGTTTCAACGGTTACGACTCACGTTCCACGCTGACCGGCGGCTACGGCCGTCAACTCCTTAACGGGCCGCTCAGTGACCTGCGGGTGGAATTCGGTCCCGGCGTGCGCCATGACGAATACCATGGCGGCGGCCGCTCGACCAAGGGTCTGGCCTATGGTGCAGCCAACTATTCCTATCAGTTGACCGACAACACCAAGTTCATTCAGGGCGTTTCCGCGCTGGCTAACGAAGAAACCACGCTGAACTCGGAAAGCGCGTTGAACGTGGCGATCAACGATCGCTTCTCATTGCGCGTAGCTTACACCGTGACCTACAACAGCAAACCGCCGGCCTCGGCGCCGAAGAACACCGACACGACAACCTCGGTCACGCTGGTCTACGGCCTGTAACCTGCCCGCCCATTATTTCTCGAAGCCCATCATCGATGGGCTTTTTTTATGCCGGCCGCCCTCTTTTGCACAATCTGCTAAAAATATTCATCCCACCCATTGACGACTTTAGCAAATAGCTTAATACTGTATGCATATACAGTAATTATTATACAGGCCAGGAGCATGATGGATATCGATAGCCAGTTGTCTCGCATCGATGCCTCCGGCTCCCGAGATTCTGCAAACGAAGCGAGCATAAGCCTATGGAGAAAATCACCTCATTCATCACCTACGCCATGGCGCTGTTTCTCGCCTGGCTCGGCAAGCTGTCTCCGCAGGACATTGCCTTTTTAGTCGGTGCGGCGGTAGGCATCGGCACGTTTCTGGTGAACTGGTACTACCGACGTAAAAGCCTGCAGATCTTGAAGGCTATTGAGCGCAATGCGGCATCACGGAGGAAAATTTACGATGAGTGCAATCGTTAAGCGCTGCAGCGTCGCCGCCGTTTTGGCCATCGCCGTGCTGTTACCGTCATTTGGCGAGCTGCAAACCTCAGAAGCCGGCCTCAGGCTGATCGCCGATCTCGAAGGTTGCCGCCTGTCGCCTTACCAGTGCAGCGCCGGAGTGTGGACACAGGGCATTGGACACACCGCCGGCGTCATCCCGGGCCAGGCTATCGATGAGCGGCAAGCCGCTGTGGATTTGGTAGACGATGTTCGCCGCACCGAGCGTGGCATGGCCGCCTGCCTGCCGCAAACGCTCCCACAAGAAACCTATGACGCGGTGATCGCCTTCGCCTTCAACGTGGGCATCAGTGCCGCCTGCCACTCCACGCTGGTCACGCTGCTGCAGCAGCGCCAGTGGCGGCAGGCTTGCGATCAATTGCCACGTTGGGTTTACGTAAACGGAAAGAAAAACAAGGGGCTGGAACAGCGACGCGCCACGGAACGCGCACTGTGCTTGCAGGGCATTGCCTCATCATGACGGGTTCGCTCGCCTGAGTGGTGATGCCACAACAATTTCACTTAATTTGTTCAAGGGGGGTTCTTATGATGCACTGTCCACTATGCGGTCACGTGGCCCACACTCGCTCCAGTCGCTATCTGAGCGAGTCGACCAAAGAGCGTTACCATCAATGCCGCAACATCAACTGCAGCTGCACGTTCGCCACGCACGAATCCGTTGCACGGGTGATCGTCAAGCCCGGCGATGACATTGTCCCGGCGCAGCCGCACCCGCCGGAGAATCAGCATAAACAAAGCGCCGCCGCGCTGTAATGCAAAAAGCCTGCTGATGCAGGCTTTTTAATGTCGCTACAACGTGGCCAAATCTCGCCAATGCAACGCAGCCGGATTTTCAGATAAAAAAAGGGGTTGGCATAGGCCAACCCCTGATAACTATTAACTTTTGGATGCAGCGTTAGTTAACGCGGTTCAGACGCTCTTTGATACGAGCAGCCTTACCAGTACGCTCACGCAGGTAGTACAGTTTAGCTTTACGAACGGCACCACGACGTTTAACAGTAATGCTGTCGATTACTGGGGAGTGAGTCTGGAATACGCGCTCAACACCTTCGCCGTTGGAAATCTTACGAACAGTGAATGCAGAGTGCAGACCGCGGTTACGGATAGCGATAACCACGCCCTCGAATGCCTGCAGACGTTTTTTGCTACCTTCAACGACCCATACCTTCACTTCCACGGAATCACCCGGACGGAATGCAGGTACGTCTTGTTTCATCTGCTCTTGTTCAAGTTGCTTAATAATGTTGCTCATAATATGTCTCTTACCCTAGGTAAACTGATATATCGGTCCCGTCTGATGTCAGACGTTTCCTTCATAGTCCTGTTGCCTGGCCTGATGTTCCCGTTGGAACTCAGCCAGCAACACCGCTTGCTCGTCAGTCAGAGCTAGGCTTTCTAGAAGTTCAGGTCTTCTAAGCCAGGTTCGGCCCAGCGACTGCTTTAAGCGCCAGCGACGTATCTCGGCATGGTTGCCCGACAGCAGAACCGGCGGTACTTCCATCCCTTCCAACACCTCGGGGCGGGTATAGTGCGGGCAGTCCAGCAATCCGTCGGCAAAGGAGTCTTCCTCCGCTGAGGCCTGATGGCCCAGCACACCCGGTATGAAACGGGCGACTGAATCAATCAGGGTCATCGCCGGCAGTTCCCCGCCGCTGAGAACGTAATCGCCGATTGACCATTCTTCGTCAATTTCGGTTTGGATTACGCGCTCGTCTATCCCTTCGTAACGGCCGCACACCAGAATCATCTTCTGATTGGCCGCCAGTTCGCACACGCCGGTTTGATCCAGCTTGCGCCCCTGAGGTGACAGATAAATCACCTTTGCTCCCTCGCCTGCCGCTGCTTTCGCCGCATGAATGGCTTCCCGTAAAGGTTGCACCATCATCAGCATTCCCGGGCCGCCGCCGTAAGGGCGATCGTCCACGGTGCGATGCCGGTCGTAGGTGAAGTCGCGAGGACTCCAACACTGCACGCTCAGCAGGCCATTTTTTACTGCCCGGCCAGTCACCCCGTAATCGGTGATAGCGCGGAACATCTCAGGAAACAGGCTTACAATACCGATGAACACAAGCCAATCCCCTTACCGTTATTCCACTTGCTTCGACCGTTTGATCCGGGGGTCAAAAACCAGGATCCCAATCTGCCTCAATCACGCGAGCAGTGAGATCGACTTTCTTGATAACCTGCCCATGAAGAAACGGGATCAACCGCTCCTTCATGCCGAACGCATCTTTCAGGTTCGCTTTCACAACCATCACATCGTTCGAGCCGGTTTCCATCATATCGATGACTTTACCCAGCTCGTAGCCGTTGGTGGTGACTACCTGGCAGCCCATCAGGTCTTTCCAGTAGTAATCATCACCCTCCAACGGAGGAAGTTGATCGGAATCCACCATAATCTCGCGATTAGTCAGCAGATTCGCCGCGTCCCGATCGTCAATGCCTTTGACTTTGATGATCAGATCCTGACTGTGGCGCTTCCAGTCTTCCAACTCGATATGCTGCCACTGACCCGCCTGCTGGATAAACCACGGCTGATAGTCAAAAATGCTTTCGGCGTTCTCGGTGGATGAAAACACTCTGAGCCAACCACGAATGCCGTAAGCGGAACCCATTTTACCGAGTACAATCGGCGCGATCGGCGCTACCGGTTTGAGTTGCTTGCTCATTGCCACCACCGCGACAGATTAAGCTGCTTTCTTAGCGTCTTTGATCAGCGCGTGAACGCGATCAGAAACGGTTGCACCCAGACCAACCCAGTGCTCGATGCGGTCCAGGTCCAGACGCAGTGCTTCAGCCTGACCGGAAGCGATCGGGTTGAAGAAGCCTACGCGCTCGATGAAACGACCATCACGAGCGTTGCGGCTGTCGGTCACTACTACTTGATAGAACGGACGCTTTTTAGCGCCGCCACGTGCCAAACGAATTGTTACCATAACATCCTCTTTAGTTAATAAAACAGCCGGGCCCCATTGAGGGACGGGGCCCGGTTGCAATATAAAAAGCCCGAAAATTTTACTCATTTTGGCGCAAAAAGCAATCTAAAGCGTCGATCGCAGGGGACAACTTTTGCAGCCTGTCAAATTTCGGACGGTTTTCACCGCGAACGGCGAATGCTGAAAGCGCCCGCACTCAGCGTGCGGAAGCCCGTCAGCGGCCAGGGAAGCCCGGCGGCATCATACCTTTCATGCCGCGCATCATCTTCGCCATACCGCCTTTTTTCATCTTCTTCATCATACGCTGCATTTCGTCGAACTGCTTCAGCAAACGGTTGACGTCCTGCACCTGCATGCCGGCCCCCATCGCGATGCGGCGCTTACGCGAGCCCTTGATGATTTCCGGTTTGGCGCGCTCTTTCAGCGTCATCGAGTTGATGATCGCCTCCATGCGCACCAGTACTTTGTCGTCCATCTGCGACTTGACGTTGTCCGGCAACTGGCCGGCGCCCGGCAGCTTGCTCAGCATGTTGGCCATGCCGCCCATGTTGCGCATCTGCTTGAGCTGCTCCAGGAAGTCGGTCAGATCAAAACCGTCGCCCTTCTTCAGCTTGTTGGCCAGCTTCTCCGCCTGCTCGCGGTCGACCTTGCTTTCGATATCTTCGATCAGCGACAGCACGTCGCCCATGCCCAGAATGCGCGATGCCACGCGATCCGGGTAAAACGGCTCCAGCGCTTCGGTCTTCTCGCCGACGCCGAGGAACTTGATCGGCTTGCCGGTGATATGGCGGATGGACAACGCGGCACCGCCGCGCGCATCGCCGCCGACCTTGGTCAGCACCACACCGGTCAGCGGCAGCGCTTCGTTAAACGCCTTGGCGGTATTGGCGGCGTCCTGGCCGGTCATGGCGTCGACCACGAACAGGGTTTCCACCGGCTTGATCGCCGCGTGCACCTGTTTGATCTCGTCCATCATCGCTTCGTCAACGTGCAAGCGGCCGGCGGTATCGACAATAAGGACGTCGTAGAACTTCAGCTTGGCCTGTTGCAGCGCGCGATTGACGATATCGATCGGTTTTTCTTTGACGTCAGACGGGAAGAAGTCGATGCCGACGCCTTCCGCCAGCGTTTCCAGCTGTTTGATCGCCGCCGGGCGATAAACGTCCGCGGAAACCACCAACACTTTCTTCTTCTGTTTTTCTTTCAGGAACTTGCCGAGCTTACCGACGCTGGTCGTTTTACCGGCGCCCTGCAGGCCCGCCATCAGCACCACCGCCGGCGGCTGGGCCGCCAGATTCAGCTCAGTGTTGACTTCGCCCATCGCGGCGATCAGCTCGCCCTTGACGATCTTGACGAACTCCTGCCCCGGCGTCAGGCTCTTGTTGACTTCATGGCCAACCGCGCTCTCTTTGACGCGGTTGATGAAGTCGCGCACCACCGGCAGCGCGACGTCTGCCTCCAGCAATGCCATACGCACTTCACGCAGGGTTTCCTTGATATTCTCTTCGGTCAGCCGCCCGCGGCCGCTGATATTGCGCAACGTGCGCGACAATCGATCGGTTAAATTTTCAAACATCGTCTCATGCTCAACGTGTAATGACAGGCCGCTCCGGCGACACAATTGCGCCGATGATAACACGAAGCGCGCAGGATCTCTGCCTCAGCGTTGGAGATAGGTTGGAGTGAAACGCGCGCAACGCTATACTGACACTCCAATTAACCACGCCGAAGCAAAATTAAACGCTATGCCAGTTTTCTCCATTGTGGCTTTGATGGCCTACCTGCTCAGCCTTGGACTGATCATTCCCAGCTTGTTGCGGAAGAACAGCGCATACCGTCGGCTCGCCCTCGTCTCGGCGGTGGTGGCGTTGATTTGCCACGCCATCGCGCTGCAGCAGCGCATCTTTGACGTCAGCGCCGGGCAGAATCTCAGTCTGCTGAACATTGGTTCTATCGTCAGCCTGATCATCTGTTCGGTGATGACCTTCGTCGCTTCACGCGATCGCGGCTGGTTCCTGCTGCCGATCGTCTACAGCTTCGCGATGATCAATCTGGCCTTCGCCAGCTTCATGCCCGGCGAGTTCATCACTCACCTGGAAGCCAGCCCGGAATTGATGGTGCATATCGGCCTGGCGCTGTTCTCTTACGCCACCCTGATCATCGCCGCGCTCTACGCCTTACAGCTCGCCTGGCTCGACTACCTGTTGAAAAACAAGAAGCTGACCTTTAGTGCCGACATGCCGCCGCTGATGAGCATCGAGCGCAAGATGTTCCATATCACCCAGATCGGCGTGGTGCTGCTGACGCTCACCCTGTGCACCGGCCTGCTGTATATGGATAATCTGTTCAGCAAAGAAAACGTACATAAAGCCGTGTTGTCGATCATGGCCTGGTTCGTGTATATCGTGCTGTTGTGGGGCCACTACCATGAGGGCTGGCGCGGCCGCCGCGTCGTCTGGTTCAGCTTCGCCGGCGCCTTCCTGCTGACGCTCGCCTACTTCGGCAGCCGTCTGATTCAGCAGGTGATGGTGCGCTAGGCCAGCCTGGTTCAATTCTCCCTTCTATAAGGAATACTGCATTGGAGCATGTGTCGACGGGGACCCTCATCATTATCCTGGTGATCATGATCGTGGTCTCCGCTTACTTCTCCGCCTCCGAAACCGGCATGATGACGCTCAACCGTTATCGCCTGCGCCACCTGTCCAAGCAGGGCAACCGTTCGGCGCGCCGGGTGGAGAAGCTGCTGCAAAAACCGGATCGGCTGATCGGCCTGGTGCTGATCGGCAACAACCTGGTCAACATCCTCGCCTCGGCGCTGGCGACCATCGTCGGCATGCGGCTGTATGGCGATCTGGGCGTGGCGATTGCGACCGGCATACTGACTTTCGCCGTGCTGCTGTTCGCCGAAGTGCTGCCGAAAACCTTCGCCGCGCTCTATCCGGAACGCATCGCCTTCCCCAGCAGCGTCTTGCTGGCGCCGTTGCAAAAGGTGATGTTCCCGCTGGTCTGGCTGCTCAACGGCATCACCAGCCTGACCTTGCGCCTGTTCGGTATCCGCACCAACGTGCGCATCAGCGACGCCGTCAGCAAGGATGAGCTGCGCACTATCGTGCGTGAATCCCAGTCGCAGATCTCCCGCCGCAATCAGGACATGCTGATCTCGGTGCTGGACCTGGAAAAGGTGACGGTCAACGACATCATGGTGCCGCGCACCGAGATCGTCGGCATCGACGTCAACGATGACTGGAAGTCGATCATGCGCCAGCTGACCCACTCGCCACACGGCCGCATCGTGCTGTATCGCAGCTCGCTGGACGATGCGATCGGCATGCTGCGCGTGCGCGAAGCCTATCGCCTGATGACCGAGAAAAAAGAGTTCAACAAAGAGAACCTGCTGCGCGCCGCCGACGAGATTTATTTCGTGCCGGAAGGCACGCCGCTCAACGTGCAGCTGGTGAAGTTCCAGCGCAACAAAGAGAAGGTCGGCATCGTGGTCGACGAGTACGGCGACATTCAGGGCCTGGTCACGGTAGAAGACATTCTCGAAGAGATCGTCGGCGACTTCACCACCTCGATGTCACCAACGTTGGCGGAAGAGGTCACGCCGCAGAGCGACGGATCGGTCTTGATCGACGGCACCGCCAACGTGCGCGAGCTGAACAAGGCCTTCAACTGGACCCTGCCGGCCAGCGAGGCCCGCACCGTCAACGGCATGCTGCTGGAAGAGCTGGAAGAGATCCCTGAAACCGGCACCCGGGTGCGTATCGGCCACTACGATATCGACATTCTCGACGTGCAGGGCAACATGATCAAACAGGTGCGAGTCACGCCGATCACCTCGCTGCAGTCCAGCGTCGGCCATCACTGACCGCCGGCCTGAAAATAAAAAAGACGCGAAATCGCGTCTTTTTTTATCTCTGCGGGAAACTCGCGGCTAGATATGCAGCTCCTGCAGCTTCTCTTTCGGCAGCGCCAGTTCGTCGTTGTGGTTCACCACCACGCCGTTATCCAGAATGTGCTTGGCGATCTCCTGCGCTTCTTCCAGCGAGTGCATGTGGTAGGTACCACACTGGTACTCATTCAGCTCAGGGATCTTGCGCTGGTCGGTCACTTTCAGCACGTCGGCCATCGCCGCTTTCCAGGCATCGGCAACGCGCTGCTCTTCCGGCACGCCGATCAGGCTCATGTAGAAACCGGTGCGGCAGCCCATTGGGGAGATGTCGATAATCTCCACGCCCTGGCCGTTCAGGTGGTCGCGCATAAAGCCGGCGAACAGGTGTTCCAGCGTGTGAATGCCGCGTTCGGGCATCACTTCCAGGTTCGGGCGGCAAAAGCGCAGATCAAATACCGTGATGGTATCGCCATGAGGTGTTTTCATGGTTTTCGCAACGCGGACAGCCGGGGCTGCCATACGGGTATGATCGACGGTAAAGCTATCCAGCAATGGCATTTCGCTACCTCCTCGTAAAAGAGCATTTATTTCGAAACTTTTTTTCCTAACCGGGAAACCTTTTCCAACCCTGCGAGTCTGAGTATGTGAAAGACGCGCATTTGTTATCATCATCCCTGTCATCAGAGATACATATTTGGCCACATTGATGTGGCCTTTTTCTTTTTCAGCTTCCGCCGTTTTGCTTCAGGAACGCTTCAAAGCTTAGCGTATCATTGGCTTCTATGTCGCGTTGGCGCTGCCAAGAGGCTTCCCGCTCTTTATCCAGCTCGGCTTCGTTCAGGATTTCCAACGGCTCTTCCAGCAACATCTGACGATACTGCTCCGCCAGCTGCAACCCGACGCGCCCGGTGCCTTCCGCCTTCATCGCCTTCAGAATGCGCGCAGAGAAGGTCAACTCAGGATCGTCGAACGCAGCGACCAGCTCATCGCACACCTGCTGGTATTGACGGTTGCCGGCTTCGCCGTCCAACACTTCCGCGACCCGACGCAGATCGGCGAACAGCGCCTTACCCACTTTTTCCAGCGGTTCATGGCTGGCGCCACAGCCGATGCCGATGGTCTGGCCCGGCTTGCGCCCTTCCAGAATCACCCGGTTCCAGTTCTTGCGCGTGCACAGCAGTTCATCGCTGCTCATCTCCGGCGCATCGGCCAGCGCGCACCACACCAGGAACAGATCCAGGAAACGCGCCTGCACCGCATCTACGCCGATCGGCGAGAACGGGTTGATATCCAGCGAACGCACTTCGATGTATTCGATGCCGCCGCGCAGCAGCGCGTCTGACGGCGTCTCGCCGCTTTTGGTCACGCGCTTCGGCCGGATCGGCGCATACAGCTCGTTCTCGATTTGCAGCACGTTGCTGTTCAACTGCAGATAGCGGTCACCCTCTTTCACACCCAGCTTGGCGAACTCTTCGGAAGGCGTAACGATCGCCCGCTTCAAACCGGCCACATAGCTGTGCAGATCGTTGAAGGTGATGCCCAGATTACTCTGCGACTTGTTGGTGTAACCCAGGTCGCTCAGACGCAGCGAGGTGGCGTACGGCAGGTAGCACATCCCCTGCTCGGTGCGTTCGAACGGCAGAGTGGTCTCGCGTCCTTTGAGGAACGAAGAACAAATGGCCGGCGATGCGCCGAACAGATACGGGATCACCCAACCGAAACGGTAGTAGTTGCGGATCAGGCGGAAATACCCCGCCGAGATCTGCTCTTTACCGCTTTCTGCGTCCTGCACGCCAGCCCAGGCCTGCCAAAACTCCAGCGGCAGCGAGAAGTTGTAGTGCACGCCGGAAATGGTCTGCATCAACGCGCCATAGCGATTCTTCAACCCTTCGCGGTACAGCGTCTTCATGCGGCCGATGTTCGACGAACCGAACTGCGCCAGTTCAATATCCTGCTCGGCTTCGATAAAGCACGGCATGCTGAGCGGCCACATGCGCTCATCGCCAATATTGCGCGCCACGTAGCGATGAATATCGCGCAGGAACGTCAACAGGTGATCGATATTGTCATCAACCGGCGTAATGAACTCTAACAGCGCCTCGGCGAAATCCGTGGTGATCCAGTGGTGCGTCAATGCTGCCCCCAGCTTTTCCGGATGCCCGGTAGTCGCCAAGGTGCCGTTCGGCGTGACTCGCAGCGTTTCACGCTCGATGCCGCGACGAATGCCTTTTAATGCCTGAGGATGGGCTTCCAACCAAGAAAGCGCCTGTGATACGTCCGGGATCAAATTGACCTCCCGCTTCTAAAAACAATAACTCGTAAGCATACTGAATCCGCACCCGAGAGAATATTGAGTTATATTCACTTGGTTACTGCCACCAGGCAATGCCCTGTACCGTTATCATAGTCAAAACAATGTAACGCAGCGCCTTTCCGATACACAGAAACAGCGCGACAGAGCCCCAGGGCATGCGCAGCCAACCTGCCAACACGCACAACAAATCGCCCACCACCGGCACCCAACTGAGCAACAGCGCAGCCGGGCCGAAGCGTTGCAGCCACCCGAGCGCCGTTGCCAGCCCCCGCTGTGGTTTCAACGCCGGTAACAGGCGCCCGATAATGACATTGGTCAAGCCGCCCAGCGTGTTGCCCAGGGTCGCGGCCAGCACCAGCAATTCCGGCGAGACGCGACTCTGGGTCAGCAAAGCGACCAAAACGATTTCTGAATTTCCCGGCAGCAGCGTCGCACTGAGGAAGCTGCTGCCAAATAACGATATTACGGCTAGCGTACTACTCACAGCGTGCGAACGTCTACCACGTCCATACCGGCGCTTTTTGCCGCCTGGATGCCGAACTCGGCGTCTTCAAACACCACGCACTTTTCCGGCGGCACGCCGATCAGTTCGGCGCAGCGCAGGAAGGTGTCCGGCTCCGGTTTATGGCGCTGTACGTCGTCCGCACCGACGATCGCGTCGAAGCAGTTGAACAGGCCGAGATGACGCAGCAGCATTTCCGCCATGCGGTGCTCGCTGCCGGTACCGACCGCCATCGGACGGCGACCGTGATAGGATTTTACCACCTCGATCAGCGGCAACGGGCGCACGCTGTCCAACAGCATCGCCTCCACCGCGCGGGTTTTCTCCGCGGCCAGGTGATGGGGATCGAGATCGGCCTGGTGGCTGGCGATAATCGCCTGAGCGATGCGCCAGGTCGGTGAACCGCTCAGCGCCACCATAGCCGCTTCATCAAACGTCATGCCATAACGCGACAGCACTTCACTCCACGCTTTGCGGTGCGTTGGCTCGGTGTCCAGAATCGTGCCGTCCATGTCGAAAATAAGACCCTGATAGCGGTCGTACATCGTTACTCCATGATCGTTGAGGAAAGAAAACTACTTTAGCGTAAAGCCGTTGGGTTGTCGCTGACTGCGTCATAGCGGAATGTGCTGTGATCGATCGGGTGCAAAGAAGGAAAGGGGTGAAGAGAGAATAGCTAAATGCTGAAAAGCGAAAAACCCGCCAAGGCGGGTTTCTCTTAGATGGTGCATCCGGGAGGATGATTCGGCGCTAGCGCCTCACCCTGCGGGTCGTTGCTTAAGCAACGTTATCCTCCCTGGTAACACTTTCTTTTCTTCCACCCGTTTGAAGATTTCTCTTCGCGACGAGTGAGATTAAGAATGGTGCATCCGGGAGGATTCGAACCTCCGACCGCTCGGTTCGTAGCCGAGTACTCTATCCAGCTGAGCTACGGATGCATGACTGTTTTTGCCGCTTGCCTGTTTCACGAATAACAGAAAAGCAAAAACCCGCTAAGGCGGGCTTCTCTTAGATGGTGCATCCGGGAGGATTCGAACCTCCGACCGCTCGGTTCGTAGCCGAGTACTCTATCCAGCTGAGCTACGGATGCATTACTATTTTTACCGCGTTCCGGCTTTGCTAATAAAGCCAGACTTGAAGAATAGTGCATCCGGGAGGATGATTTGGCGCTAGCGCCTCACCCTGCGGGCCGTTGCTTAAGCAACGTTATCCTCCCTGGTAACACTTTCTTTTCTTCCACCCGCTTGAAGATTTCTCTTCGCGACGAGTCAGATTAAGAATGGTGCATCCGGGAGGATTCGAACCTCCGACCGCTCGGTTCGTAGCCGAGTACTCTATCCAGCTGAGCTACGGATGCACAGGAATTCTTTTTTGATACCGTATGGTACGTTGTTACTACCCCACCATACTGAAAAATATGGTGCATCCGGGAGGATTCGAACCTCCGACCGCTCGGTTCGTAGCCGAGTACTCTATCCAGCTGAGCTACGGATGCAAATGGCGGTGAGGCGGGGATTCGAACCCCGGATGCAGCTTTTGACCGCATACTCCCTTAGCAGGGGAGCGCCTTCAGCCTCTCGGCCACCTCACCAAACGCTTCTTTCGAATTGTGCCTAACTTGCTTTAGAGAAGCTCATCGGCACTGCGTGGCGCACATATTACTTTCTCCGACTTTTAAGTCAAACAATTTTTCCCAACTCATGCGCGTTTGCACAATTCACACTCAACATGGGCGATTTCACGGCAAAAAGGGCGTTTTATCAACAGGCAACCGCGGTGTCCATAGCAACAAAGCAGGAAACTCACCGGGAAAATAATCACGAAAAAGAAGAGGGAGAGCGAAAGAAGTGGTTAAAACGATGCAGTAGCGTCTCGTCTGGCAACGAGACGCTGCTTCGGAATCAGTAAGTCGTCTGCTGAGACTTCTCTGCCTGAATGCGCTGATAGATTTCTTCACGGTGAACCGAAACCTCTTTGGGGGCGTTCACACCAATACGCACCTGGTTGCCTTTTACCCCTAGCACAGTGACCGTGACCTCATCGCCAATCATGAGGGTTTCACCAACTCGACGAGTCAGAATTAACATTCTTTGCTCCTTGAAAGATTAAAAGAGTCGGGTCTCTCAGTTTCCCCGTCATTATCCATCATATGTGGTGAAAACGTAAGCCGCGCAATCCACAATAAGTGTAAGCAGACTTGGTCCCACCTCAGATAACGGTAAGTTTAGCCGACCTGAAAAACTTTGTTCCCGCAATTGTAACTAAATTGTGTTAGCACAGTATGAAAACGCCATAATCAACAAAGTATTATGGCGTTTGTCCATGCTATTTATTTATATTCACAGCTTCGAGGCCACCCAGGCTTCTACGCTGTTTAACGCCGCTGGCAGGGCGTTGATATCCGTCCCCCCCGCCATCGCCATATCCGGGCGACCACCGCCCTTGCCGCCGACCTGCTGCGCCACGTTGCCGATCAACTCGCCGGCTTTCACGCGGTCAGTCAGATCCTTGGTCACACCTGCAACCAGGCTGACTTTGTCATCAGCCGTCGTTGCCAACACGATGATGGCCGAACCCAATTGATTTTTCAGGTCATCCACCATGGTGCGCAGCATTTTAGCTTCGACATTGTTCAACTGGCTGACCAACAGCTTCACGCCATTAACCACTTTTGCCTGGCTGGACAACGACGCGCTTTCCTGTGCCGCCTGCTGATCTTTCAGCTGCTGCAGTTCTTTTTCCAGCGCGCGGGTGCGATCGAGCACCGAGCGCACTTTATCGGTCAGGGTGTTGCTGTCGCCCTTCACCAACTGCGCAACGTCTTGCAACAAATCGCTTTGCTGGTGCAGCGTGGCGATAGCACCTGCGCCAGTCACCGCTTCAATACGACGGATGCCTGCAGCGGTGCCCGACTCGCTCAGAATGCGGAACAAGCCGATATCGCCGGTGCGGCTGGCATGGGTACCGCCGCACAGCTCGGTGGAGAAGTCGCCCATGGTCAGCACGCGCACGTTGTCGTCGTACTTCTCACCGAACAGCGCCATTGCGCCCTTCTCTTTGGCGTCTTCCAACGCCATCAGCTCGGTCTGCACCGGCAGGTTACGACGCACCTGCTGGTTAACCAGATCTTCCACCGCGCGGATTTGCTCCGGCTTCATCGCTTCGAAGTGCGAGAAATCGAAACGCAGGTATTTGTCGTTAACCAGCGAGCCTTTCTGCGCGACGTGATCGCCCAGCGTTTGGCGCAGCGCGGCGTGCAGCAGGTGGGTCGCGGAGTGGTTCAGGCGGATGCTGTTGCGGCGCTCGGCGTCAATCTGCGCATCCACGCGATCGTTCAGCTTCAGCGAACCTTGCGCCAGCTTGCCTTGATGGCCGATAGCCTGACCGTATTTCTGGGTGTCGTTCACCACAAACTCGGCACCGGCGGCTTTCAGCACGCCTTTATCGCCGACCTGGCCGCCGGATTCACCGTAGAACGGCGTCTCGTCCAGCACCACCACCGCCTCTTCGCCGGCGTTGATCTGCTCGACCGGCTGGCCGTCACGGAACAGCGCGATGACCGTCGCCTGCTGCTCGTCGTGATCGTAGCCGCTGAACTGGCTGCTGCCGTCCACGCGGATCAGGCTGTTGTAGTCGGCACCGAAGCCGCTGGATTCGCGTGCGCGGCGACGCTGCGCTTCCATCGCTTCTTCAAAGCCCGCTTCGTCGACTTTCAGACCGCGTTCGCGGCAGACGTCAGCGGTCAGATCCACCGGGAAACCGTAGGTATCGTACAGACGGAAAGCGGTCTCGCCGTCCAGAGTATCGCCCTGCAACTTGGCCAGCTCTTCGTCCAGCAGCGCCAGACCACGCTCCAGCGTGCGGGCAAACTGCTCCTCTTCGGTTTTCAACACCTGCTCTACCAGCGATTGCTGGCGTTTCAGCTCGTCGGCCGCCGGGCCCATCACTTCGATCAATGGCGCTACCAGCTTGTAGAAGAAGGTATCTTTCGCGCCCAGCATGTTGCCATGACGGATCGCGCGGCGAATGATGCGACGCAGCACGTAGCCGCGGTTTTCGTTAGACGGGATCACGCCGTCAGACACCAGGAAGGCGCAGGAACGGATGTGGTCGGCAATAACGCGCAGGGATTTGTTGTCCAGATCGGTCGCGCCGGTCACTTTCGCCACCGCGGCGATCAGGGTGCGGAACAGGTCGATCTCATAGTTGGAGTTCACATGCTGCAACACCGCCGCGATGCGCTCCAGACCCATGCCGGTATCCACCGAAGGTTTCGGCAGCGGCAGCATGGTGCCGTCGGACTGACGGTTGAACTGCATGAAAACGATGTTCCAGATCTCGATGTAACGGTCGCCGTCTTCTTCTGAGCTGCCTGGAGGGCCGCCCCAGATGTGATCGCCGTGATCGTAGAAAATCTCGGTGCACGGGCCGCATGGGCCGGTGTCGCCCATCTGCCAGAAGTTATCGGAAGCGAAAGGCGCGCCCTTGTTGTCGCCGATGCGGATAATGCGCTCCGCCGGTACACCGATTTGCTTCTGCCAGATGTCGAACGCTTCGTCATCGGTTTCATACACGGTGACCCACAGTCTCTCTTTCGGCAGGTTGAACCAGTTTTCACCGGTCAGCAGTTCCCACGCGTAGCTGATCGCGTCGTGCTTGAAGTAATCGCCGAAGCTGAAGTTGCCCAGCATTTCAAAGAAGGTGTGGTGACGAGCGGTATAACCGACGTTTTCCAGGTCGTTATGCTTGCCGCCTGCGCGCACGCAGCGCTGCGAGGTGGTGGCGCGGGAATAGGCGCGTTTGTCGAGCCCCAGGAAAACATCCTTAAATTGGTTCATGCCGGCATTGGTAAACAGCAATGTCGGATCATTGTTAGGCACCAGGGAGCTGCTTGCTACAACCTGATGACCCTTACTATGAAAGAAATCGAGAAACGCTTGACGGATCTCAGCGGTGCTCTTGCTCATAATTTTCCTGGAAAGGCTAGAATAACGACACGTAAGCCGGTGGCGCGTCATCCCGACGATGACAACCAGCTCACGAACAAAAAGTGGGGATAAGATAAATTTTCTTCAGAGGGAAGTAAAACCCCGTGTGCACTCATTGCGCAAAATCACGGTAAATTGACTGAATTTCTTCCTGGAAGAAGCCGCGATAGAGCAGATAGCGCTGCACTTTGGCTTTCTCTTTCCAGTCGGTTGGCAACGCATCGCCAAATTTTCGCTGCGCCACCTGTTTCGCCTGTTCACACCAGTCGATGTCACATTCCGCCAGCGCGTCCTGCACCAGCGCTTTGTCGACGCCCTTTTGCATCAGTTCACTGCGGATGCGCTGCGCACCGTAACCTTTGCGGCTGCGGCTGCCGATGTAGCTGTGAGCGAAACGCTTATCGTCTAGCCAATTATGCTGATAACAGTAGGCGATAACCTGCTCGATCAGCGCAGGATCCACCGGCTCTTCGGCCACCGTCGGCGATGTCGGCGCATGCGGCCCCTTGCCGCCAAACCGGGCTTTCGCCACAAACGGCTGCGCCGCAAGTTTGCGGCGCAGTTCAGCTTCACTATGATCGCGTTGCGACAGCAGGCGCATGGCGCGGCTTAGCAAGTCATTCATCATTCAAGCCTGAATTTATGGGATATGCGCCACACGAACGGCGGCGCATATCTTCAGCGATTAGAACTGCTCGCTGGTTTCCGCTTCGTCGTCTTCGAAGTCGTCACCGGAAGCGGCTACCAGTTCACCGCCGCTGTGCAGCAGCAGGTCGCGCAGCTTCTTATCCAGCTCGGCGGCGATAGCCGGGTTTTCTTTCAGGAAGTTACAGGCATTCGCCTTGCCCTGACCGATCTTCTCGCCGTTATAGCTGTACCAGGCGCCGGCTTTTTCGATCATCTTGTGCTTCACGCCCAGATCGACCAGTTCGCCACGGCTGTTGATGCCTTCGCCGTACATGATTTGGAACTCAGCCTGTTTGAACGGCGCAGCGATTTTGTTCTTCACCACTTTCACGCGGGTTTCGCTGCCCACCACTTCGTCGCCCTCTTTGATGGCGCCGATGCGGCGGATATCCAGACGCACCGAAGCGTAGAACTTCAGGGCGTTACCGCCGGTGGTGGTTTCCGGGTTGCCGAACATCACACCAATTTTCATACGGATCTGGTTGATGAAGATCAGCAGGGTATTGGCGTTTTTCAGGTTGCCGGCCAGCTTACGCATTGCCTGGCTCATCATGCGCGCCGCCAGCCCCATGTGCGAATCGCCGATTTCACCTTCGATTTCCGCCTTCGGCGTCAGCGCCGCCACGGAGTCGACGATGATGACGTCAACCGCGCCGGAGCGGGTCAGCGCATCACAGATTTCCAGCGCCTGCTCGCCGGTGTCCGGCTGGGAGCACAGCAGGTTGTCGATATCGACGCCCAGCTTTTTCGCATAGATAGGATCCAGCGCGTGCTCGGCATCGATGAACGCACAGGTTTTGCCTTCGCGCTGCGCGGCGGCGATCACCTGCAGCGTCAGGGTGGTTTTACCGGAGGATTCCGGCCCGTAGATTTCGACGATGCGGCCCATCGGCAGGCCGCCGGCGCCCAGAGCGATATCGAGTGACAGTGAGCCGGTGGAGATCGTTTCCACGTCCATGGAGCGGTCTTCACCCAGGCGCATGATGGAGCCTTTGCCGAACTGTTTCTCAATCTGGCCCAGTGCCGCAGCTAACGCCTTTTGCTTGTTCTCATCAATAGCCATTTTTGCTCCTTCGTTTCGCAATGCCGGTGTTACCCCACACTGCCACTGAATGTATGTTGTGCAGGAAATGTCACTAATTATACTGTATGGTCATACAGTATCAAGCCTAATTTACAAAAATTCGTCGATGGCGGTTTGCAGCGCGAAAATCGTCGCCTGCAGCCGCACCGCATCGCGGTCGCCCTCGAATTGCACCTTGCGCGACAGCCCCCGGCCATCGCTGCTGGCGAAGCCGAACCACACGGTGCCGACCGGCTTTTCCGCGCTACCGCCGTCCGGGCCGGCGATGCCGCTTACCGACAGCGCCAGATCGGCCTGCGCCGCCCGCAGCGCCCCTATCGCCATCTCGCGCACCACCTCTTCGCTGACCGCGCCGTGAGCCGCCAACGTCGCTTCGCTCACCCCGAGCAGATCATGCTTCGCTGCATTGCTGTAGGTGACGAAACCGCGATCGAAATAGGCGGAGCTGCCGGCAATATCGGTAATGGCCTTGGCGATGCCGCCGCCGGTGCAGGATTCCGCGCAGGTGATCCAGCGGCCCTGAGCCTTCAGTTTTTCCCCCGCCAGCACGCTGAGCCGGCGCAGTTGGTTTTCACTCATAACCCCTCCCTCGCGAATTCAGGTATATGCGCCCGATAGTAGCATTTATCAAGGCGCTGCGGCGGCCGACGCGTGGAAATGCGCAGCGCCTCGCAGGAGGTGCGGTTTTAAGCGCCCGACCAAGCTGCTAGTATCAAAAGAAGCGCCCCAGCGAGCGGCGGCGCACCAGCACAAGGAACATCACGGAGGCGGCACGCTGCGGCGGCGGCCTCAGGGCGCACCAGAAGAGATTAGGATGATAGCGTGAAAAAAACGTTGGGCGTATTCTTGCCGTTGTACACCACCACCCTGCTGCTGCTGTTGGGCTCGGGCCTGCTCACCACCTACGTCTCGCTGCGGCTGACCTCCATCCACGTCAGCAGCGCGCTGATCGGCGCCATCATCGCCGCCAACTACATCGGGTTGGTGATCGGTGGCAAGGTTGGCCACTTTCTCATCGCCCGCGTCGGGCATATCCGCGCCTATGTGGCCTGTGCCGGCATCATCACCGCTGCAGTGCTGGGGCACGGCCTGACGGCGTTCATTCCCGCCTGGGTCGCCCTGCGCCTGGTGATCGGGCTGTGCATGATGTGCCAGTATATGGTGCTGGAAAGCTGGCTGAACGACCAGGCGGAATCCAACCAGCGCGGTAGGGTGTTCGGCTTCTATATGGCGGCGACCTATCTCGGCATGTCGCTGGGCCAGATCGTGCTGATGCTGCAAAGCAACCTGGGCATCACCACACTGCTGGTGATCGCGCTGTGCTTCGCGCTTTGTCTGGTGCCCATCGCTCTCACCACCCGCACCAATGCGCGCCACATGTCGCCGGCCCCGATGGAGCTGCGTTACTTTGTCGGCGCCATTCCCAAGGTGCTGGCCACCACGCTGGTGATCGGCATGGTGGTGGGTTCGTTTTACGGCCTGGCGCCGGTCTACGCCAGCCTGCAATCCTTAACCACTCAGCAAACCGGCCTGTTCATGGCGCTGGCCATCTTCGCCGGGCTGGTCGCGCAGTTCCCGCTCAGTTGGCTGTCGGATCGCTATAATCGCCCGTTGCTGATGCGCCTCAACGCTATTTTCCTGATCGTGGCGGCGCTGCCGCTGGCGCTGCTGCCGCACATCGATTTCCCGCTGCTGCTGGCGGTCGGGTTCGTCGTCAGCATGTTGCAATTTACGCTCTACCCGCTGGCGGTGGCGCTGGCCAACGATCTGATCGAGCCGGAACGCCGTGTCTCGCTGGCCGCCTGTCTGCTGATGGCGTTCGGCGTCGGCGCCAGCATCGGGCCCTTGGCGGTCGGCGCGCTGATCGAACCGCTGGGCGGCAATATCCTGTACGCCTTTTTCGCCCTGTGCGGCGTGCTGCTGGCGGCCCTGAGCCGCACGGCCAAAGCGGAGGAACCGCAGCTGGCGCAGGACGCGCCGGTGCCGCACATCCCGCTGCCGGACAGCCTCGCCAGCTCGCCGCTGTCGCCGGCGCTCAATCCGACCTTCGATGAGCAGATCATTCACGACACCATGCCGCCGCCAGAAGCGGCGCCCGAGGTCGACGAGCCACAGCCTGAAGCACAAGAGGCGGAGCCCTTGCCTCAGGGTGCCGATCCTGAAGAAGATACCGGCCTGAAAAAGGCGCACGCCATGCTGTAAACGGCGGTGTTACAGATCCTGGAAGGAGCCCAACAGAAAACCGCGTTCGGCGATCGCCGCTTTCAGCGTCGGCGCGGTCAACACATCCAGCTCGACGAGGCGCGGGTGGCAGTATTTGCTCTGCAGGATCGTCGCATCGAGGAACGCCGGGTGGCACATCATTTCCAATGACTCGGCGCCCTGCTCGTCGGCGCGAGCCAACCGCTGCAGGAACAAGGCTTCGGAAATCATTTCACCGTAGAATCCCGCGTCAAACGCGTCGGTGCTGCAGGGCGTCTGCAACGCAATGTCGCGCCGTTTCGCCTCTTCGCGATCGAGACGCAGCGGCAGACCCTGCGCTTGCGCGAACGCCTCCACCAGCGGATAAATTTGCGGCTGCATATGCACATGGTGATGGCTGTCGATATGCGTCGGCGGCCGGCCGAACAGCGTCATAAACCGCGCGAACTGGCGCTGCAGTTCCTCGTGTATTTCATCCAGCGGCAGCTCGCCGGCCTCGGCGCGGCGCCACAGCCATTTGCCCAGTTCGCCATGTTCGTTGACCAGCGAAGGCATGGCGCCCAGCGGCTTGCCATGGGTCAAAACGAAATGCAGCCCGATCGGCAACCCCGGATATTGCCGGCTGAGCGCCGCCGCGTGCTGGGCGCCGCCGCCGTTCACCATCGCCGTAGTGGAGGAAACGACGCCATGCTGATACGCCTCGATAACACCGTAGTTTTGCCCCTTGCTCAGGCCGAAGTCATCGGCATTAACGATCAGTAGTTTTTCCATAGAGGCTCCCGCGGGATAGATTTTTGGCAAGGGAAGGCCGACCGCTCGGCGCGGCATTCCCCCTCGTTAAGGTAAAAATCAAATGATTAACCGATCGGTGCCCTGAAGCTCATCGGCATATCGGCGTTGATACTGATCGGGAGCGGCCCTAAAGAGGGCCGTAGCACTTTTTTCGGTAGTTGCCTGGGGTCACGTCGGTGAGCCGCTTGAAGTTTTTAATGAACAGGCTGACGTCGCCATAGCCGGAATCGAAGGCGATATCGGAAACCGAAGAGTTGGTGACCTCCAACTGCGTCTTGGCGAAATTGATGCGGATCTCATTGATCACCTGCATCGGCGTCTTCTGATAGTAACGCCGCATCGCCCGAGTCAGATACTCCTGGGTCTTCCCCGACAGCGCCACCATGTTCGCCAACGCCCTTTCGCCGAACATCGCCTTGTCATGCATGCCGGCCAGGGTGTTCTTCAGCCACTGCGGGATATCATCGCCGCCGTCGTTTTCTTCTTTATAGTGACGAATGCGGCTGATCACATAAAAGGTCAGCGTTTCGAGAAATTCGGCGAAATCATCTTCGCGGAACTGCGGCGAACTCACCACCGATTCGATATAGGCCAAAAACTCGCTCCTCAGGCTGTAGGCCTGCGAGGCAACGAAGCAGCGCGGCAGCTGCTGCAAATAGTGCTCTTCAAAGAACGCTTTGCTGACCGCTACGTTGAAGATTTTCGTCGCGCCGAACTCGTAAAAGCTCTGGTGGTAGGAGCCGATAGGGATAAAGACGAAATCCCCGCGTTCCAGCAGCACCCGCTTGCCGTTGATCTCCTGGTAGCACTTGCCGCTCAGCACGATGGTGAACTCGTAATAGTCGTGCTGATGCAGCCCGGTGGCGCTTTCCACCTTGTTGTAGATGAACAGGTGAAAGTCTTTGCAGTTAAAGAAATCCTGCTCGCGAATCAGCTTCACGTCGTTGGCACTCAGCGAAATTCGGTTATCGGACACGGCGCCGGCCTCCCGTTAGTCAAATCCGTTGCGTCTGGCCGCCTCGGCAAACCAGTAACCGCTTTTTTTGATGGTGCGCCGCTGATCCGCCCGATCCAGCCGCACCAGCCCATAACGATTCTTGTAGGCGTTCAACCAGGACCAGCAGTCGATAAAGGTCCACAGATGATAGCCTTTGCACTGCGAGCCTTCCGCCAGCGCGCGGTGCAGCCACTTCAGGTGCTCGCGAATAAAGTCGATGCGGTAATCGTCCTCCACCCGCCCATCGGCGCCGATAAACGCCTCTTCGCCCTCAACGCCCATGCCGTTTTCCGAAATATAACAGGGCAGATTGCCGTAGTTTTCTTTCAGATCCATCAGGATGTCGTACAGCCCCTTCTCGTAGATCTCCCAGCCGCGGTGCGGATTGATTTTGCGGCCCGGCATTGCATAGTAACTGAACAAATCCTCCGGCGATGCGATCGACCCCTCGGCACGCCGTCCCTCTTTCGCCTGCACCCTGCGCGGTTGGTAATAGTTGACGCCAAGGATATCCACCACGCCGCCTTCGATCAGCTGCGCGTCCTGCGGCTCGCAGTGGGGCATCAGCCCATGCCGCTCCAGCAGCTGCAGCAACGCCGCCGGGTAACGCCCTTTGGCGACCGGATCGAGGAAACTGCGGTTGAGCAGCAGATCGGCGTCATGTGCGGCCTGCCGATCCTCCGGCGCGTCGGAGCGTGGATAGGTCGGGCTCAGGTTCAAAATGATGCCGATGCTCCCCGGCAGCCTCCGCGCTCTGAAACGCTGCACCGCCATGGCGTGCGCCAGTACGCTGTGATATGCCACGGTGACCGCCCGTTTGAAGTCCACTACGCAAGGGTAGTGCAGGTCATTCAGATAACCGGCTTCCACCGGCACGATCGGTTCGTTGAAGGTGAACCAGTGGGTGACCCGATCGCCAAACAGGCCGAAACAGGTGTCGGCGTAACGCGCATAGGCTTCGACCACCGCCCGGCTTTCCCAGCCGCCGCGCTGTTGCATGCACAGCGGCATATCGAAGTGGTAGAGATTGATAAACGGGGTGATGCCCTGCGCCAGCAGCTCGTCGATCATCGCGTTATAGAACGCCACCGCCTGTGGGTTCACCTCGCCGTCGCCGTCCGGGATCAGCCGCGACCACGAGATCGACGTTCTAAAGGTATTGTGGCCCAGCGTTTTGAGCAGCCCGATATCGGTGCGGAAATGGTCGTAAAAGGTTGATGCTTCGGTCGGCCCCACCCGATCGTGAAAGCGCTCGGGCGCGATCTCGTACCAATAGTCGAAGATGTTGCGGCTCTTGCCGTCCCGCGCGGCCGCCCCTTCAGACTGCGGCGCGGAGGTGGCGCTACCCCACCAGAACCCGTCGGCAAATTGATATTCCATACTCGCGTCCCTCGCGGGGCGGCCACGCCGCCCCGTTCCACAGTTAGAATTTCAGCGCCTTGGCGATGTCTTCTTCGCTTTCCGTCGCCGCGTCGATCTGGCTCTGCGCCTTGTTGGAGATCGCCACGAACGGCAGATAGATCACGGTGGCGACCGCCAGGTTGAACAAGCTCAGCAACAGGGCCATGATGCTGCCGTTGGTGTTGAAGAACGCCCCCAGGCCGACCGGCATGGTCCAGGGCGCGATGTTGGTGATCGGCGGGATCAGCCCGGAGTAGTAGGCCAGGGAGGTGATAATAGTCAGCACCGGCTGCACCAGGATGAACGGAATGAACATCACCGGGTTCATGATCACCGGCAGGCCGAACAGTATCGGCTCGTTGATCTGGAAGATGCCGGATGGCGTCGCCAGTTTGGCGACCTGGCGGTAATCTTCGCGGCGCGAGGCGATGAAGATGGCGATGATCAGGCCCAGCGTCGAGCCGGTGCCGCCGAGGTAGATGTAGGAGTCGACGAACGGTTTCGCCCACATGTGAAACTCTTTTCCGGCGGCCACCGCCGCTTCGACCGAACCGTATTTGTTGTACAGCTCCACGTTTTCCAGCGCGAACGGCGTCATGATGCCGCTGTCCAGCGCCGCCAGCGCCATGGAGCCGTGCACCCCAAAGAACCACAGCAGCGAAGAGAACAGCACGTACACCCAGCCCACCACGCTGCCCATCTTGGCCAGCGGCGCCGAAATGCCGTCCATGATGATCTGGTGGAAGTTGGTGCCCCAGTGCGCCAGCGCGAACGCCACCAGCCCCATGATGGAGAGGATGATGAAACCGGGGATCAGCGCCGAGAAGGAGCGCGACACCGAAGCCGGCACGCTGTCCGGCAGGCTGATCACCCAGTTGCGCCGCACGATGAAGGCAAACATCTCGGCCACCGCCAGCCCGATCACCATACCGGAAATGATGTTGGCGCCGCCCAACCAGTTGGCCCCCACCGCATAGGCCTCGCCGACGTTGAACGGCGTGACGGTCATAAAGGCCGCCACCGCCAGCAGCGCCGAAGCCAGCGGATCGACCTTGCGCTCTTCCGCCAACGCCATGCTGATAAAGAACGGCGTCATCAGGGACATGATCCCCAGCGTGCCGTTGTAAACGCTGCCGCCGATGCTCTTCAGGCCGTTCAGCGTCTCGATGGTGGAAGCATCCAGGCGCACGCCCAGCGAATAGAAGAACGATCCTTCGCCGAAGCTCAGAAACACGTTGTTGATCAACACGAACATCGCCCCGGTCAAGGTCAGCGGCATCAGGCGGATAAAGCCATTCTTGATGGCGTTGACGTGGGGCTGCTTACCGATTTTTACGGCGAAAGGCAGGATAACCTTCTCGAGCGAGGCAATGAGGGTATTCACGGCGGCCTCCTGTTATTGATTGGCTTTCTTGATGGCGGCCACCGCGGCCTTCAGCACGCCCAGCCCATCGACCTTGCCGTACAGCAGCGGATCGATGACCTCAACGGGTTTATTGGGCAGCTGTTTTTGCACTTCCGGCAAGGTGTAGGCGATCTGCGGCCCCAGCAGGATCAGATCCGCTTCAATGCCTTTCTCCGCGGCCAGCGCTTCCGGGTAGGCGGCGATGATCACCGGCACTTCATATTTCTCGGCCTGCGCCTTCATTTTTGATACCAACAGGGAAGTGGACATACCGGCAGAACAAAACAGATAGATTTTTTTCTTTTCCATACCAAGCACCTCAGATAATCAAAAAAACCCCGTGTTATTTGTATGCCAGATGCAATCACGATTGCTTCACGCACATTCCTTATGAAAATTTCCGTCACGTTGCCCTGGTTGCAGACAGTATACGGAGCATGAAAAACGGATCGGTAAGCCAGGAGGAGAAATAACCGTCTCTCCTTGACCTGCTGGCTTGACCCCCTTCACATTTCACATAAAAAAATAGTGTGACCGGGCTCTCAAATAACCGATAAAAACTCGGAATATTCGCAATGAATACGCAAATAGCAATTATAAACAGCCAGTTATAAACTCGCCGGGAATTTAAGGGATTATTTGCGCCCGAACAAACGAAAGGGGAATAAAAATAGTTCAAGCTTGATTCGGCTGCTGCTATCCGAATGCGATAACCGGTGAAGAGGATTAGGTGGGCAGACGCAGCAACTCGATCACCGTGCTCAGCGCCACGGAATGATTCCTGCGGTTGGGATAATAGAGGTAAAAACCGGGAAACGGCGCGCACCAGTCGGCCAACACCCGCCGCAGCCGCCCGCTCGCCAAGTGTTCTTCTACTTCTTGTTCGATGGCGAAAGCGATGCCGACGTGCGCCAGCGCCGCCTGCAGCAACAGCCTGGCGTCATCCACGATAAGCGGACTGTTGACCGCCACGGAAAACCGCTGCTCGCCCTGCTGAAATGCCCATTTGTAGCGCTCGCCCGAAGAGGCCTTGCGCCAACCGATGCAGCGGTGCTGCAGCAAATCCTGCGGATGCGTCGGTTCGCCGTGCCGTTGAAAATAGTCCGGCGTGGCGACGATGGCGAAGCGCAGATCCGGCGTCAGACGCACCGCACGCATATCGTTGTGCAGATCCTCGCCGAGTCGAATACCGGCGTCAAAGCCTTGCTCGACGATGTTGGTAAACCCTTCGTCCGCCACCACCTCCAGCGTAATGCCGGGGTACTCGCTGGCCAACCGCCCCAGATGCGGCACGATGGCGAGCTCGATCGCCGAACGCGGCGCGTTGATGCGCACCAGGCCGCGCGGCCCGTCGCGAAACGCATTCAGGCTGTCCAGCGCGGCGTCGATATCGGTAAAGGCCGGCACCAGCTGTGCCAACAGATGCTCACCGGCCTCCGTCGGCGAGACGTTGCGGGTGGTGCGGTTCAGCAGGCGAATGCCCACCTGCGCTTCCAGTTCGCGCAGGGTGTGGGTCAACGTCGGCGGCGTCACGCCCAGTCGGGCGGCGGCGCGGCGGAAGCTGCGTTCACTGGCGATAGCCACGAAGGCCGCCAGGCCGGACAATTCAGGTTTCTTCATGCTATTAATATAAATTATCTAATAGTGAGATGAATTTTTAGCGGATAGTTATCCATCATCTAACAATATAGCATTGCGATCGAACCCATTACCAGGTATCGATGCGATGATTAATACTACAGCTCCAACTCATGAAACGCCGCGCCGTCTGGCGGGCAAAGTCGTGCTGGTAAGCGGCGGCGGCACCGGTATCGGCCGCGCAGCCGCGCTGGCCTATGCCCGCGAAGGCGCAAAAGTGGCGCTGGCCGGCCGGCGTGCGGCGGAAATCGAAGCCACGGCGCGCGACATCGCGCTGGCCGGCGGCGACGCCCTGCCCATCGTGGCCGACGTCTCCCAGGAAAACGACATCCGCAGGCTGCTCGCCACGGTGACCGCCCACTACGGCCGGCTCGACGTCGCCTTCAACAACGCCGGCATCATCGGCAACTTCGCCCCCATCACCGAACAGAGCAGCGAGGATTTTGACCGGGTGATCGCCATTAACCTCAGAGGCGTCTGGCTGGCGATGAAATACGAGATTGAAACCTTCCTGGCGCAACATTCAGGCGGCGTGATCGTTAACACCTCCTCCTGGCTGACCCACGGCGCGCTCGCCGGCTCATCCACCTACTCCGCCAGCAAGGGCGCGCTCGATGCGATGATCCGCGCGGTGGCGCTCGAATACAGCGGCCAAGGCATCCGCGTCAACAACATCAACCCCGGCATCATCGACACACCGATGGCGCGCGGCAGCGTGGCCGACAGCGCGGCCTTCGCGCCCTTTATCGCCCACACGCCCGCCGGCCGCCTGGGTGAATCGGAAGACATCGGCGATGTGGCGCTGTGGCTGGCGACGGACGAAGCCCGCTTCATCACCGGCCAAAGCCTGCTGGTGGATGGCGGTTACACCATCGCCGGCATGCGTTGAGGAGACGAGGCCATGAACTACGTTCGGCTTGGCGACAGCGGCCTGAAAGTGTCTCGCCTCTGCCTGGGTTGCATGACCTACGGCGATCCGACCTGGCGGCCCTGGGTGCTGAAAGAAGACGAAGCGCGCCCCTCTATCCGCAAGGCGCTGGAGGCGGGCATCAATTTTTTCGATACCGCCAACATTTACTCCGGCGGAGAAAGCGAGCGCATCCTCGGCCGCGCGCTGAAGGCGTTCGCCCGCCGTGAAGACGTGGTCATCGCCACCAAGGCCTACTTTCCTATGGACGCGCAGCCGAACAGCCGGGGGCTATCACGCAAGCACCTGCTGCACAGCGTCGACGCCTCCTTGCAGCGGCTGGGAACGGATTACCTCGATCTGTTCGTACTGCACCGCTTCGACACCGAAACGCCGCTCGAAGAAACCGCCGACACCCTCGATGGCCTGGTGCGGGCGGGCAAGATCCGCTATCTCGGCGCCTCCTCGCTGCACGCCTGGCGCCTGATGAAAATGCTGGCCTTTCAACGTCAGCACCGCCTGGCGCCGTTTATTTCGCTGCAAAGCCAATACAACCTGGTGACGCGTGAAGACGAAGAAGAATTGATCCCGCTGTGCCTGGAGGAAGGTATTGGCCTGACGCCCTGGTCGCCGCTGGCCCGCGGCGTGTTGGCCGGCTCCGCCAGTGGCGGCACGCTGCGCGCCGCCACCGACGAACAGGCGCCCCGTTGGTACGGCGGCAGAAACGAGGTGGAATGCACCGTCGCTGCCGTAGCGGAGGTGGCGGCCGCGCGCGGCGTTCCACCGGCGCAAATCGCGCTGGCCTGGCTATTGGCCAAACCCGGCGTGGCGTCGCCGCTGGTGGGCATGTCCAAGCCGCACCATCTGCAGGATGCGCTGGCGGCGCTCGAGCTTAGGCTATCGCCGGAAGACGTGGCCGCGCTGGAGGCGCCAATGGCGCACGCTGCCCGCCCTGAGCGCTGGTAGCCCCTTTTCCCTCATTCCCGGAGAGAAACATGTCATACGCTTTTACCGCGCGAGCGGCGTTGTTCACCCTCGCTGCCGCATTCACCCTTAGCGCGCCGGCGCAGGCCGCCGTCAGCGCAGACTGCACGGAAAGCAGCATAACGCTGCCGCCCGGCGCACTATACCCCAACGGCATCGCCCGCGCGGCGGACGGTACGCTGTATGTCGGGCTGATCACCAGCGGCAACGTGCTGCGCAAACGGCCGGGGCAGGCGTGGGAAACCTTCTTCCCCGGCGCTGACACGGTGTTCGCCTCAAACGCGCTGCGGCTGGACGAACGGCGCGGGCTGCTGTGGGGGAACTCGCCGGACTTTCTCTCCGGCGGCAAAACGCGCGCCAACCGCATCTATGCGCTGAACGTCGCGGATGGCACCCTCAACCGCAGCCTGGCGCTGCCGGCGGGGGAAATGGGCAACGATATCGTGCTCGGCGCAGACGGCACGGTGTACGTGACGGAAACCCGCGGCGGCGGCATCCTGCGCCTGCGGCCGGGCGAAACGGCCTTCAGTACGCTGTATCGGGATCCGCAATTGGCGGCTCCCAGCGGGTTGGGGGCCGCCGGGATCGTGCTGCTCGACCATCGCCTGATGGCAGTCGCCAATTTCGGCACCGGTAAGCTCTACACCCTCAGCTATAACGACCCAAAGCCGCAGCTGACGGAAATGCAGCTGCCACGCCTCATCGAAAACCCGGACGGGATGGGATTGGCCCCGGACGGCGCGCTGATTGTGCTGGAGAACGGGATCCAAAGCGGCCAGGGGCGGATCCTGCGGATCCCGTCACCCAAGGCGGCAGGCACGCACCGGATTGAGGTCTTGCGTGAAGGCATGGAGTCGCCGGTCAACCTGACTATCACGCCACAAGGCTGCGCCTTCGTCAGCGAATCGCGCATCCGCCACCGCCTGCTGCCCGGCCATGAAACCGAAGTGCCCGACAGCTTCCGCCTCTATCAACTGCCCCTGCCCCTCACCGCCGCGCAATAACCTCTCCCCCCTCACTGCGGGCGGCGACACTTGCGTTGTTGCCCGCAGACGAACGACAATCTCGCTTCGTTACAAACCGGCCTTGCGCAGCACTTCCCATTTTTACCTGTGACAGCCGATTGCCCGCTGGGCTAGTATAAGCGTCTGTGCAAACCTCGGGTTTGAGCGCGCCGTTTGGCGTTTTGATGATTTGATTTGCGCCGCCCGCCAAGCGCCGAATGGGGCGACGCCTGCTGAAACAATGTGATAGCGAATGACGACAATGAAAATCACAGTTCCCTTTACATTCAATGGATTGGAAAAATAATCGCATGAATAGCACCGATAAACTCGATTCGCACACGCCGATGATGCAGCAGTACTTTCATGGATAATCTAAGAACATGATCTAAAATGACTAAACATGAAAATTCACTTAAAAAGTTACCTATAGGCTACATATGAAACGGATAATCTGTTATCTCTTCTTCCTACTCTTACTTGTTGTCCTTGTGTATGCCGGGTTAGTAAAGGGGGATGTGTTTCCTGAATGGATCATGAGTAAGAAGCTTATGATCCGTTGTGGGTTGATAGGTATCCTTGGTGGAACTCTTTACTGTATCCGTGGAGTGTATCTTAACAAATGTGTTAGGAACTGCTGGGATGAACGCTGGCATGTTTGGTATGTGTTAAGACCTATTGTTAGTGGTATTTGTGGTGTTGTGGCTTACCTGTTTCTCAAAGCAGGTTTGATAGTGTTAGATGCATCACAAAACGGTAGTGGTGGAGATTATGGATATATGGCATTTGCCTTCTTTGCTGGGTTGAATGTAGATAAATTCGTTGGCAAAATCGAAGATGTAGGTATGGCTATTTTTGGGATTGAAAAATCTCGCACAGCAAGATCGGGAGATAATACCGATCAGAAATAATTAATAAGGATATGATATGTCTGCAAAGATATGTTTCTTTCCCGTAGGTAATGGGGACATGACACTCATCCAAACGGAAGATGATAAGAATATATTGATAGATTGTCGCATCAGGGATGGCGAAGAACACCCTGATGTTCGCACACAACTTAGAGAAAAACTTCCTCGCAATAACGATGGTCGTTTATTTGTCCATCTTTTTATTTGGACTCATCCTGATTCAGATCACTGTGATGGGGTAGCTGACCACTTCCACTTAGGAAAACCAGAAGATTGGAGTGAGAAAAACGATAAAATTTTTATAAATGAGATATGGTCAAGCCCGATTGTATTTAGGCGACACCATGCACAAAACCATCCATTATGTGATGATGCAATAGCCTTGAATAAGGAAATAAAGAGAAGGGTTAATCTCTTTAGAGAAAAAGGTTACTTGGACGGAGTAGGAAATCAAGTATTAGTATTAGGGAAAGATGAAAATGGGAAAACGGATGATATTGGCGGGATACTTTTAGAATTAGACCAAGCCACGCGCTGGATAAATCAGAGTTATTCTGCATATTTTGAAGCCCATTTACTTGGTCCTTCACCTAAGAAAGAACTTGAATAGTTAGAAGATAAGCTGGGAAAAAATCACTCCAGTGTTATCATGAATTTTGAAATTAAAGGTGATAATAGGACTGCCAATTTTTTAAGTGGTGGTGATGCCGAGGTTGTTTGTTGGGAATGTGTAAGAGATCGTTTAGCCAGTAAATATTCAATGTCTTGGTTAGACTATGATATCTTACAGGCTCCACATCATTGTTCTTGGCACAGCCTTTCTAACGATAGTCTAAGCAAAAAAGGAGATGATGCTAAAACTTCCGAGAAAGCTATGGAAGTTTTTAATAGAGCAAAAGAAAAAGCATTCATAATTTCAAGCTCTAAAACAATTGAAAATGACGAAAAAGATCCTCCAGCATATCGAGCCAAAGAAGAATATGAAAAAATAATAGATGATGTGCAAGGTCAGTTTTTATGTGTGTCAGACCATAAAAAGAATGGAGAGAATATTCCATTAGAGATTGAAATTTCGGATAATGGTATTAAGAAAATCGCTGCATCTGCATTAGGTATGGCTGAATCATCAAGTGCCGCTGTAAATAGACAAGGTGGTGGTGGTTATGCCTGATTGTCTTAATAAAAAGATAGATCAGTTGAGCGCAATCCTTGCACCTTATGGTGCAAGGAAGGTTTCTACGAATGAATTATCAAAATTCAAAGATAAATATGTTTGTGCTTGGGAATTGATAACTGATTTAGAATTTAGTAATGAACCTATTGTATTGCAACTAAGATACAAAACTCTTAGTCAATTTGACATTCCAGATGTGTTTATTTCCTCACCCAAAATTGATGTTTGCCAACTCCCGCACTTGGAAAAAAATGGTAAGTTATGTGTTTGGCCTGACAGTTATATACCCGATTAACCTGAAGATGCATTTTTCAGGGTCTGGAAGTTGTCGTTAATCCGGCATGTCAATCTGCCAGCGATAACCGGTAATTTTTCTCTGAAGAAGCGATGTATTTCCTCCCTG
>Ga0157366_1000132_pt1 | contig 39539 bp, 47 predicted proteins | sample AttbisABBM1_FD_113149 | JGI IMG/M metagenome (GOLD analysis project Ga0157366, IMG submission 113149) | Fungus gardens microbial communities from leaf cutter ant in Botucatu, State of São Paulo, Brazil - Atta bisphaerica ABBM1 | ecosystem: Host-associated > Fungi > Mycelium > Unclassified ...
ACTACTATTGATACTCCCCCCATCTGGCAATACCGTATGCAAACTCTGACTCCCACTCATCGCCGATCCAGCAGCAGGTTTCAATGCAAACACTCTATCTTCCGAAACAACCAATATCTCATCTCTTCCTCCATACAGCATCTGCAGAGATATCTGTGACGGTATCTGTGGTTGTGGCATCCGACTAGGGCCACTACTGTACCCTTGACTGGGATGATGATGGTGGTGACCATGATGACCATAATTCGGGTATTGCATCTGTCCATATGGACCGCCGCCGCCGCCATTATAAGGCTGTTGAATCCCCATCGCTTGCTGTTGTTGTTGTTGTTGTAAGTGCATCATGCCTTTGGGTGGTACCGGTGTCGACGTCGATAGTGTGTCAGCGAAAAGAAGCCGCAAATTCGATCCTTGAATTACTTGTGCCAGATAACCTGTCTCAATATGTCGGATCTCCACAAAATTGGGCTCGAACGCGAGGATATACGGTTCATATAGCGCTGTTATCCGCAATCAAAAATTAGTTCAATCCAAAGGCATCAAACATAAACATTCATACCAAACCCTGTGGGCTGTCCCTCCCAAAACACCATAAACTCATTCCTAGTTCTTTGCCCACTCTTATTCACATAAAACGCAAACTCTATAAATGAAAAGGCAAACCCACAACTCAACGTAGGAATTTTTTTAAATAAAAAAACACGCACCATCATAACAAAGCAGAAACTCATTCTGAATCCTATACAAAGCCATCGGTCTCAAGTTCTCCCTTTTCCTTGCAAAATCCAGCGTGCCATCCTCAGGATCCAATAACCCCTGTGTCTCCAGTGTCTCCAAATCCACGATCTCAAATCCCCTCGAACACCCAACACACATCTTGGTCTTCAAATAATGGATCGACGTTGACTCCACCGGTATATAAAATTCCTATATCATTACCACATCAAAAGTTGAATTCCTCAAACCAACAAATCATCGGAGTGTAGTAGAATCAAATAAAAAGACTCACGCGGAAAGGTTTCAATGTATCATTCCCACCCTGTAACAATTTCCTAAATGTCGGTTTACTCCTCCCCCTCACATTCTGATCAATCGGTTCCAGTGCCTTAAATGTACTCGATAGCTGACTTGACTTGACAATACACACCAACATCCTTCCAAGACAAAACCCTGCTTTGAAAAAAGATGTATGTGAAGATATCCTCTTCGCTCGTTTCAATCCTGCCATTGGATCCCTAGGGTCAAGCGCGTCGAGTGGGAATGTTATCACTTGTCGTTCTACCGTAAACATCCAAATGATTCAAATGAACAAAAACGGTGGAGGAAAAAAAATACACTTACCAGAAAGGACAATCAACAACTGATACTCTTCTAACACATCCACCTGCGAAACCTCCAACAATGTAAGTACCTTCACAGGCTCCCTCCCCGCCTCTTTCAAATCCGAAATATACACTCCATCATCCGTCCCATAAACAACTTTTCTCCCATAACTAAATGGTGCAGCACAATTGACTTTATTCTGTCCCGCAAAAAAGCCGTCACTCAATACGACTTCATCAAAATACATGCTCCTCTCCCTCATCACCACTTGTTGTTTCTGTATACTTTCAACCCACTTCTTTTGACTCAGTAAAGAATTCGCCCACAAGACGAGTGTGTAGGACTTTCTCCCCAAATGTTGGAACTGGATCCAGAATTGACCTTTCGCTTCGTTTCTGGCTGTGGAGGCACTCGTCTTCGATAAGTAATGGTGCGTGGACGAACTTGTTCCAGCTGATTGGTTTCCAAGAGTCGTTGTTGAAGGTGAAAAGTCGCGAGAGAAGGAAGTCCGACGGACAACTAGTCCTGTTTGTTTTCGTGCCCGAACGATACCATTACCAGGAGGAAGGTCGTCTGAATGAGTGATGTACAACAGTTCCAGAGGTATGGGCTACGATAGCAACACATGAGTCAACCCCAGTCATTTAGAACTGGTAACAGACTCACCCTTCTGTACACCCTCAAACTCTCATGGTGGTGCTTCTTGTGCATACTCTTCGTGAACAAGACGGCATGATCAAACAAAAACGCCAGAATCTCTCCATCCCTCCTCTGCAATCCCGCCTTATAGATCAATTCTCTCCCGGGCTCCTTCAACCTCAAATCAACCTCCTCCCCAGGCTTGAACAACAACTGTGAATCTAACTGCATCAAATTGAACCTATTCTCCGTATTGCCGCTCTCCTTATTGACACTCGCTAAGAACTCTTTGATCTTGGCAATCACTTTTGGTATCATCATTTTGTCAGAACTGTCGTCTGGTGTATGTTTGAGTACGGTTTCGAGCAGGAGCGGGTATCGGGCAAGACGAGTTGTAGGTTTAGTAAGGAAGGCATTGAGCTCGAGTTTACGTGACTCTGGCAACCTCTCTGTAGCCTACGAGGACACCAAAGTCGCACATCAACAAACACCATACAGAGCCAAGAGCGAGGAACTTACTTCGACAAATGTAGCAAAAGCCGTATTCTGGCCCTTTTCTCGCTCAAACTCATACTTCCCATAGAGCTGATGCGCACCATACGCAACGAATGGTCCGAAATGAGGCACGTGCTCCAGGAAGATATCACCGATCCGATCCACAACCGCATACGACTTTTGTCTTTTACTAAGCGCGTCACGAAGTCGTATATTAACAATTATGATTTCCCTAATGTTCCAGAACACTTGTTGGATGAATGCCTTCCGTCGTTCCAATGGTATCACTTCAGATTCTTGCAGACGTGTCATCCATGTCTGGTGTAGGAATGGAAGATGAGGAGGTGTGTAACGACGAGGAAAGGACTCACGTCGCGTAGATATTCTAGATCTCGCACAAAATCACGTTCAGTATAGATCACTTCATTAATGGCTTCTTGCCTCTTCTTCTCGGTTTCGGAAACGCTATTCACAATTTCCTGAGGGACAGAGTGAACCCAGAGAGTGCCAACCTCCTGGATCGCACGTGATTAGAAATTGCCATCCGTTGAGGTGGGTGAAGGGAAAACGGTAGCAAAAAAAAACGCACGGGAAGATCAATCAAGCTCTCTTTGCTGATCTGCTTGGACAGTCCAGGTTGAGGTTTCATGTTCAATCTGGCTTGCTGTTCTAATCGCCGCGGACATGCTATACTGTAGCACAGCTGATCTCGAGAACATGTCGGCGAATAACAATCCGTAAGAAGGGTAAACACGCCAGAGGGCAGAGGGACTTCCTCAGGCTCTTGGATGTCCTCTCGTGGAGTTAGGTTGGCCGGTGAGACAGCCTAGAGGTTATGAGCCAAACGCATCCAAGAGGGTTGCAGCAAACGCACCCCGTCGCCGCTCTGTAACGTCTCTGCCCCCAACTCTCCACTCACGTATGAACCTAAACTCGTCCTAAACTGGTACAACTCATTCGGACTGTCCCTCAATCTATGATCATAGGTGACATCATGAAAGAATTTCTGCGCATCCAAAGCCCTCCCCAAGAGTAATGCCAGATTTCTGTCGGTGGTTTTGATGATATACGCAATCTTATCGACAGCCTCTCGCCCGTCAAACGCCTCCTTGTACGTTAACCCATCCTTGACACGATCACCCAAGGGTATTCTGTCCCTAAAAGCCTCCGAAACGCGGGACAGCAGAGCAGGATAGACGACGGGAGTTTTTCGTTGTTTAGATTGGGGGTGTGGTGGGTTCGGGGAGAGCCTCCCAGCAGCTTCGACGGAAGGAAACGGTCGCATGCTGCGTTTCTGTTCAAGTTTTGTGCGTGAAGAGGAGGACCCAGTGGCGGCTGACATGGACATTGAACGCTCCTGGCTAGAACGCTCACGATGGGGGGTTGCCAGCCTTGGCATGGTACGTGCAGAATCAGAAGATCGACGGGAAGCGAAATGAGTGGAAGTAGACTGATCAGGTTGCAAGGCAGGGGTGTCTGCAGCGGATGAGATGGGAGAGACGCTGGCGACTGACGATCGAACGGACAACGCAGCAGCATTGGTGTCGACATGCAAAGCAGCCTGGCAGGAGGAAGAAGCGTAAGTGGTGAAAAATGATGGGTAGAACAAGCAAACATGTTACACACCGATGCATGCAGATTGTGGGATGACCGTGGATTGCCCTGGCCTTGAGAGAAACCGAGGCTTCAAAACAAGTTTTATGGGAAGACACAAGTCATACCTGTGTACTCGTTTTTTGCCCACGGCAACTCGCTGCTGCCGTCATCACTAGAGGTGTTGCCGCTATTGGCATCTGCAAAATCAATACCGAGGCGTCCGTTGTTGGCGTCGAGGATGATGCCGAGCCTGGGAGGATTGCGGTCTTGAGCTGGACTGGGGTCGGGATAGGGACTCCAGGACTGGGTCGGGGCGAAGGACTGGGGGCGGGGGGGTTGGAGATAATAAGAGTTTGTGGGATAACTGTGAGAGGCAGAATGTCCTGGCAACGGTCTTCCCGGGAAAATGTCCTTGTACGCCGCTGCCTGGCGCTTGTCTGCCAGTTGCCGCGGTCCCACTGGGCGGTCCATGTCTAGGTCGCTGTGTCACTCCTCTGTCACACATCTTACCATGACTCTAGTTCCTTATTCCCGTCTTTTTTGTGGAAAACAGATCACCATTGCCGTGTCAGGTGGCCATGTTTGTGTTCTGAGCTCTGCGTGCGTTCTTGAACTCGTCAAGGGCACAGAAAACTCACGAAACTAGAACAGGCGATATCATTTCACAGTGCTCGATACTGAAGGGAACTGGTCCAAAAGAAACCAAAACCAAGGGTCCCATCATCGCTGCAGCGATCAATGAGGATGACAAGCACTTGGCCACCGTCGGAGAAAATAAAATACTGAGTATATGGCAACTTCCTGCACTTGCATTGATGAATGAAAGGTCCGTAAATACTTGTCCCTATTCCAGTCTCGGAATAATATTTTTACGTCAGGGAACTGCCAAAGAGGCCGACGGAATTGGCATTCACAAAAGACTCACAAACCATCCTTGTATCCGATAAATTCGGTGATGTTTTCAGGTAGGCATTCTGGTCCTCTGCTTTCCAAAAACCCAGTTTCCGAGGGTTTTTGCTTTTAGCTACCCATTCGACTTTGCACCACCCAAAACGAAACCCGATCGTGACGAATTCTCGTCGCACGAAAATCCTTCCGATGGACAGCTCATTCTTGGTCATGCATCACCCCTCAACGCATTCCTTCTTTCACATGATGAAAAATATATTATCACGGCAGACAGAGATGAGCATATTCGCGTTAGCTGGTATCCACAGGGATACAACATCGAAATGTATTGTCTGGGTCACCGAAAGTTCGTCTTGCCCTTGATTTCCCAGTATCATGGCTTACTATCCATGCAGATACGTTTCCGCAATACATATACCCAAATATGCAACTGAGACCCTCATCTCAGGTGGTGGAGACTCTAGTTTGAAAATGTGGAACTGGATACTTGGACAGTGCACAGATGAAATAGAGATATGGGATATAGTAGAACCGTTTGTTGCTGTGAAGAATGATAAGCAGAGACCTTCGGAGGAGGGCCAGGACGAAGGGGGTGCACAAAAGAGGAAGGGAAAGGGAAAGAAGAGCAAGAAGCGAGCAAATAAAAAAGCCACCCTCTCGAAGGACGCTGAGGACCAGGACCAGGATGAGGGTGCCCAGAACGATGAAGGAGAACTACGGGAAGCGATTGATGAAAAGGTGCTAGTCGTAAGCAAGATTGATAGTATTCAGAGCGGAGAGAGGAAATTTGTACTATTCTGTGCAGTAGGGTGAGCACGACCTCGGTCAGTAGTACAGATGCCCCTGACATTTTGCCAGAGTGACAGCCCTTTTCGTGTTCCAGTATCCTAGTAGCTCGATCGAATACTGTGACTTCGGCCACCCCGTTATTGACTTCACATTGGACCCCAACGGTGGAATCTGGGTCTCACTGGATATCAATCGAGATGCATCAGGAATAGTGTCTCCGTGCGATGGTGCCTCCGTTAGGTTCACTCAGCTGACTGAAACTGGCAAAGTAACGAAATTTTCCCATTAGAAACACTCGTTCTAATTACTCTTCAGCTTGTGGAGACTGCAAAGAACCAAGCTCTCCTCCGGTCACTGAACGAAAAAGTTCCCAGAGGTACTTCATGGCAACAGGCACCTGTGGAGGAAACCTGACGTATTGAAACTACCAGATACCCAAGAAAAAATGCTCGACTTTTACGCCGATTTGAAGGGAATGCCCAAATGGTCCGGATCATTAAAGCAAGGAGCAGGCGAAGACGAAGTAGTAGAGTCTATCTCTGGAAGTCAAACACCAAAACCTCTCACTAGAAGAGAGGAAGCCCGGATGAAGAACAAGAAGAACGTCATTGCTAAGATGCAGATGACGTCTGCCATCGATAAGTCCAAGACCGGAACGGTGAGGTCTATTGAAAATGTAGAAAAAGATGACGCCGAGGAGAGACCAGAGACGAAGAGATCTAGGTTAGTCGTGAAGTCCGGTAATGGGGATGTAAATATGGGAATGTAACTGGCCTTCTTCGCTTCTAATGGACTTTCCGGGTTGCAGCATGTGCATATCTGGAAAGCTCGAAGCTCAGGGCTGAGACGTGAACCAAAGGCAGCATATCAACAGCATAGTATTGAGAGGACACTGACCGTACGACTTTAAAAAGTCACGGTGAGTATAGCGGGAGATACGTACAAAAGGGTGTCAGATTGGGATGTTCGAGGCTCCCTTTCCTTTCCCTTCGATCACTCGACAACACTCACTCACTACTGGATAAGGTGCTGATAGACTATGACGCATTCAGAGGCATATTCCATTGGCAATAATCCAGAAATCTGTCAGACTTTTGACATGAATTTGTAGAGGTATTTCGATGAGCACGACGCGACCTGATATTGGACATCTGTCAGAAATCATATCATAGATGTGGTAGGGGAGGGCAGCAGTTGGAATGTGAGGATGGCATGCCATGGCAGTCCAAGGTTTATAGGTCATTGAATGTCCCTGTCTGCAAAAAGAGATTATTTTTTCATCAGATCCAAAACAAAAGGCATTCAGTGGTTTGTATCGATGTGTCCCTTGCCAAGACAAAGGCAGTGAACGAGACAACACATAGGCCTTCAAGAGACCGTTCCCTCATGTCGCTCCCGCCCGGCAATGACAACAAATTCATGAATTCATAATATTAACAAAAACAGGACAGCTAACCGTGTCAAGGCCTGTATGTCATCAACATATGATATTAGCTGTGCAACTTTGATGCTCAGAGTCAATCTCCTGAAGTTGTCCAAGTGCTGTTGACTCGTATCGCTAAATTTTCCAGTCATGCTCGTCATACGAACAATTCGCTTGAGTCGAACGCATCGCTTTGTTCTGCAAAATAATCATCGTATATGTGCAAGTCATCGAAACCGATTGATTTCAATCAAGTTGTAGAATAGTGACACTGGCATTCTCGGACGAGATGTAATGGACACTAGACCGGCTGGAGATATTATAGCATTTTATCAGCTTCCAGGGAAATTTACACTCCAACCCAATTGCTTTCTGCTCACTGTAGTCTAACACTACCTGTCTAGCTTTCAACATCAGTTTATATTGTCGTATTCATGAATTAAGATGTATATTTCCATAAACGGAGCCAATGCCTTGCCTCGAGGTGCCTACGTCTGTCCAAACATTTGTAGAGCCTCATGTCACGGCAATGCTGATGCCTTCGAATGTGCCTAGAATCTCTATTATGGCACCTGAGCCATTCGACCACCTCGATGCCGATGTAATACTCCGCTCATCGGACAAGGAGCCAGTCGACTTCCGAGTCTTCAAGCTGCTCCTTTCCTTGGCGTCTCCTTTCTTTGCCATGATATTCACCCTTCCTCAGCCAAATTCCCCTGTGTACTTGGAAGAGTACGAAGATGGTGTACCTGTCATCCAAATGTCGGAGGACAAGCATACCTTGCACCTGCTATTAAAGTTTTGCTACCCCATCGCACTTGTAGAAGTCCCTCGATTATCTTCCTTGCAAGAACTGCAGTCCATCTCGCAAGCAGCGTTCAAGTTTGAAATGGACGGAGTGAAGAACTTGGCGAGGAAGGCTCTCATGGAACCCTGCTTTCTGGAATCTCAACCGCTGAGAGTGTTTGCTATTGCCTGTCGATTTGGATGGACGACAGAAGTGAAAACAGCGGCACGGTATACTCTTCACCAGCCCCTATCTAGTTCAGCATATTACGAGGAACTTGTCCACGTCACCGCAGCTGCATATCACCGACTTCAACAGTACCACCGAATTTGTGGTGAAGTCGCACAATCCCGGGTCCGAATGCAACCCGCGCTGACAGAATTCGATGATGAATGGGTGTGGGTTATGTGTCAAAAATGTCCAGGAACGGGCGTAAGAACACGGAAAGACACAGGTCACCCTGAATCTCGTCGGTGGTTTGTTGATTGGGTTCGGGATATCGCAGCTGAAGTTCACCAACGGCCTTGGGGCGTCTCAGTGAAGAAATTTGATTTGAGGGAGAAAGCTGTTACCAGTGCCCAACGTTGCCCTGTGTGCGGACCCAGGGCAGCCGAGGACTTGGAAACATTTTCGGAAATGTTAGCTGTCGAAATAGAAAAGGAGCTTGCATCGGTATGTCTCCTCAATAATTTACATGCACGATGAACATTTATTTCCTCCTTGAGATTGAAATAGACGTCAATTTCAGCGAGTCAACCTGGAACTGAGACGACTGCTAGCTCATTCACTCCTTTTCGGTGGTATCACGTCCTCAACCAATGTTAACATTATGAATTGATAAATATGTTGTCATTTCAAGGTGGGAGCGACATGAGGGAACGGTCTCTCGAAGTCCTACTATGTGTTTTGCCTTTATTTGTGCTTTGACAGACAACGTGATCCTCGCCCCTCGAGTCCTGCTTGTACTATGCATTGAGTCGTGAGTCAGATTCATCTCAAAAGTCTGACAGATTTCTGGATTATTGCCAATATGGAATATGCCTCTGGATGTGTCATGGTCTATCAACACCTTATCCAGTAGTCAAGGTCCAACCTACTGCCCCTTTGTATCACTTTGCTACCTGATCACACGCCCGGTAATCTATCCCTCATGGCCTTCACCTGAAAATATGTCGTGCAAAGACACTCTTGTGTTTCCCCAGTGGCACACTATCCACTATATCTTCTGCTGTACTCCTTCCTTTCCCGTAAAGTAGGCGGTCCTCACCTGAAAATCTCAAGTGCATTCTGAGTCACGTACGTTCGTTTATGTGTATGTATGTTTTCTATACATGACATCCTGAAGTTTGTGACGTCGGGGTTCGAATCCATGGGAAAAACTCTCCTGACTTTGTATATTTCTCCTGGGTGTGATACATTGTCAATAAGGAAATGCTCCTCAGCGAGAAATTGTCTGGGCAGCTGGTCACCAGACAGATGCGTCGGGTTCCTCTGACAGCACGTCCGATGGACTTTGTATATTTCTCGTACTTTGCTGTGAGTCCCCCCACATGTTAGGCTGCCAGACCGACAATTCAAGCCCACAAGTTGGTAGTCGCATTTAGTTGCATCATTTTTAATCGATCTTCAGTGGCTCTACCCGTCTTCCCTCTGCCCACAACCGTTGAGAGCCTTGCTGGAATACTATGTTGCATACTCAAATGACCCGCTAATTGGGGGTCTGGCAGGTATCAAGGATGATTCCACGCTCCTCTGGTTCAAGACCTTCATTACACTCGAAGGGTGAGAGGACGACCTATTGACGATCAGTGGAAAACTTTGACTCACGGTTCATGATGTTCCTAGAGTATTTCAGATACCTGTGTTCATACTTGGTTTGTCAGCACTCTGGAAAGGTGAGGAAATCTTCTCATCCGCCTGGTCCTCTCCTCATTCATAGTGCTCAAAACCTAGGAGGCAAGAAAATATATCCGCTCCTCCTGATTTATGCTGTCGAGGCCGCAACTACGACTCTTCCTTGCTTAGTCTATATACTGTCCCTTCCTCCGCCCGGCACTGGCACAACAACCTTCGACAGCGCCCTCACCTTTGAACAACGACTCATTTTACTGTCTGGATATGCCCCATTCTTTCTGGTTCCTTTGATCATGCTCCTAGACATTGGGGGCCGAGTTTACAAGCTTGTTTCGAAGGGCTTGAAGATGGAGGCAGAGAAATGGGAATAGAAAGTCCAATCTTGGTAATCACATAATAATAATAGCCACTACCTGGTTTTTATCGTGCACCAGAAGTTTTCCGTACAACTTGACTTAATTCGTTGATTTGTGTTCCATTTCGGGAGGGCGCTTATAAATTATTGGAACTTTCTGTTTTCACTCACAACGGGAATCTATTTTGACTTTTCATTTTTTATGCCTAGGCAAAGAGAGCGACAAAATTCCAAGCGTGACTCGAGTAGAACTCTCGACTACTTCTTCTACAAGAAGCCAACTCCTTTTCTCGAAAGACGTGATAGTTCCCAGAGCTCGCGAAACCCGGGGCTCAAACCTCGACCTACCAGCAGGCCACCAACCTGCAATCCAGAAATCATCGTCGTTGATTCGGATGATGAGCTTGAAGTGTCTGTTACGTGCACTGGAGTCAAAAAGCGAAGACTTAGTGAAGACTCGGACGTAGAAATTGTAGATAGGACCCTATTTCCAAGGCGACACGATGGGCTCATGTCGGAGAGTCAGACTTTGGATTCAAGTCTTCCAGCTTCAAGCAACACCAATTCGACTTGTACTTTCGGAAAACCTTATCTCTTGTCTGCAGGAGCCACTGTGAAACCCTATCCCGGTCCTTCTTTCGTGTTTGGAACTCCAAATCCCCTGAGACCAGAAGATAATTCAGATTTCCGAATAGCCACCAACTCTTCAGCAACGGCTCTCATGACAAAAGGAACCTTGAGAGAATTTCATCCTAATCTTCATGTCCTCGGGAAACAAGATAATACACAGACCGACCAAAACCCACCTAGAGATCCCATGGAAGACTGGTTGATGGGAGATGATGAGAATAGAAGTGAAGGTGTAAAAGGAGACTTCAGTGATGATGATGATATCGAATTTGTTGAAGAACGTGAGGTTTTTCTCAATACTGTCTGTCCTTATTGCGAGAAGGAGTTTGATGGCCAACAGTCCCTGGTTCGTCATTCGTCGGACCCGAAATCATACATCGCAATAACAGCTTGAGCAGGAGGTTCAAGCCCATATTAACAGCTGTCCTGAGCCCTCAAAGGCTAGAAGCGAGGATCGATCAACTGGGGATCTTAAAGCCCCATCCGCAGACAAATTTGGCGCAAAAAATTTTACCTGCAACGACGCTTTCTCTGTTCTCATGTCCTCCTTCAAGGAGAATGAGGCATGGAAAGAGGCAACGACCATTGAGGACAGAAAATTGTTCAAACATGTCAGATCCAATCGAGGCCGGAGAAAGGCACCTTTCTACAAGGTACTGCAAGGCATGCCCATCTCTGTTGACGCTTTTCGCTACGGTATCATCCCAGGTGTTACTGCCTACTTTCTCTCGTTTGTGTTCTCTTTTGCTCTCTTATCTTTACGCAAGCATCTGACTGAAAACAAGGCATGCGCACTCGGATCACTACACTAGTCTTTCATCCAGCTGGAAATCTGGACTCATATATTGCTCACAAATCACTGCAAATCTAATTGTCCACATGCTTTCTGTAGACAGGAAATGGGTTCGACCTCTTCCGATGGACACTCCAACTATCATACCTGATACCAACGATGTACAAGTCACACTTATAGAAGCGAATCACTGTCCAGGATCGTGTCTCTTCTTATTTGAGGGAAGACAAACAGTAAATGCTGGCGATAGTACATTCCGGTCTCCATACGTCGGATCCTCGAGAACCTTTCGGTATCTACATTGTGGCGATTTTCGAGCGTCGCCTCGACATGTCACGCATCCAGCTGTTAAAGGCAAGAAAATTGACCATGTTTATCTGGACACGACCTATCTCGATCCCAAGGTAAGTTGAAAACTCTTACTTGAGAATATCCTGCCGACTTGTGGTCAATCAGTACACATTTCCTGCTCAACCACTCGTCATATCGGCTTGTGCTGAGCTTTCTCGCCGGCTTTTGAATGACGAACCCACGACTTCAAACAATGTCATGAGATCCTGGTTGCCTTCTTTGTCATCCTTGACCTCTTCTTCTTTATCAACAGCTAAAGGAAAAACGCTTGTGGTGATTGGGTATATCAGATTCTTTTTATCATCCCAATCGGTCGACATGCTCAACCGATAACGTGTAGAACATATTCAATTGGAAAAGAACGGATCGTTAAAGCTGTTGCTCGTGCTTTGGGAAGTCAAGTCTATTGCGACTCTCGCAAAGCTGCGATACTTCATTGCGAAGATGATGAGGAGTTGGAAGCTATGCTAACCTCGGATCCACTTGCAGCAATAGTTCATCTAGCCCCTCTCGGCACAATCGCGACTGATAGATTGAAGATCTATATGGATCGATTTAAGGGTACATTTACCAAGGCCGTTGGCTTCAGGCCAACCGGATGGACGTGAGTAACGTAGAACTTGGAAATCATCCTCTTTAAATTGCGAGTTAGGTATGCGCAACCTGCTGGAACAGATTTAACACCAAGCGTGGCTGCTGTACTCACCAGAAAGGTCCAAAAAGACTTCACCTACACTGACCTTCACCAATCTCCCAAATCATCTTCCACAGTTCAAGTCTATGGCATCCCTTACTCAGAGCACTCTTCCTTCTACGAGCTCACATGTTTTGCCATGTCTCTTAACTGGACAAAAATGATTGCAACAGTGAATGTAGGTAGTGAATATTCGAGAGGAAAGATGTCGAAATGGGTAAATCAATGGGAAAAAGAGAAAAAGAGACGCAGTGTTGACTCTGTAGTGACTCCACGTCATAAGGACTACTGGTAGTATACAGAGAGCACATTCATTTTCATGTCGATTTTCATGTCATGGGAATACAAGACACAAATTGAGAAAACTACTCCTGCTGTGCACGCTTCCTCCTGATATCACGTTCTTCGGAGATAGTAAGCTTGAGACCTTTGCCCTTGGGCAATGAGACCCAGGGCTTAGTGCCCTCACCAATCACGAATATGTTAGATATTCTATGCCTAATCAGCAAATAATGCAGGGATATCAGACAAATATCACATACTGAGTAGCAAAAGACCTGTCGAGTGAATCTTTGACGTGTACGATATCAAAGCCACCAATGTGCCTCTCACGGTGTGTGATCACACCGGCACGACCCATGTTACGACCACCAGTAATCATGACAATATTTCCAGTGTCGAACGGAACGAAATCAACAATCTTGTTTTGTTCAAGATCAAACTTAACGGTATCATTGACACGGATCAGAGGATCAGGATAACGAATTGTTCGGCCATCGTGAGTCACGATGTGAGGGACGCCACGACTACCGACGGCGACTTGACGGACTTTGAGAAGTTTGTAACTAGCCTCCTCGGGTGTGATACGGTGAATAGTGAAACGACCCTTAACATCGTAAAGGAGACGGAAGTGTTCCCCAGACTTCTCAATGGAAATGACGTCTATGAAGAATCAGATTTCAGACGTCACAAAAACAATTCAATGCATTTCTGAAATGCTCACCCATGAAACCAGCAGGGTAGGTAGGATCGGTGCGGACTTTGCCATCGATTTTGATCAAGCGCTGCTTGACGATCGCTACGACTTCTCGACCAGTCAAAGCATATTTTAGCCTGTTACGAAGGAAAACAGTGAGAGGAAGGGATTCGCGGAGTTTGTGGGGACCAGGAGAAGGACGAGGAGCCTAAAATAAGAAAAAAATCACAAGCTGAAATGCTGCAAAGGAACATGGCTACATACGTAGGTTCCGCTCAACTTGTCCAACATCCATGACGAGGGTGCTGCCAGGCGCTTCAAATGCTTTTTGGGACCCCGAGCCTACCAAGAACACGGAAGAATCAGCTATCCATTGCACGTATTGGTCCCCCCTCCTCTCCCCTCATCCATAAGCCTTGGGTATGCATCCAACAAAACCAGGAATGGTTCTGGCTCATAGAAGCATATGGGATCTCTGAGGATGATACAGCATACAGGCATACTGACCATTTTGTCCTTGCGGTTGCTTGAGAATTCTTGAGGATGTCGGTGTGCTCGTTGGCGGACGTGTTTCGGCCCTGCGTGCGAAAAATGTGATGTGACATATATGTGACATTGTAAAGTCCGGATTGCTGCACAGATGAATCGACAAAGTTCTCAAAACGGGCCAAGAACGATTCCTACATTGAGAACACTTCGTAGCCCACAGAGCTTGAAATAAAAGTGCTCTATAAATATATATATTTGTCCACTATCTATAGGAAAACGATCTAATGGAAGAACCAAAGTCCTAGTAAAATAGCACAAAGACAGTCCGACATTATGCATGAGTACATCGCAGATGCACCAATCGATATTCTATGGTCTAAATGGCAATAATGTATTAAAAAAAACGAAATGATATATGAGGTTCTTTTCCGTTACAAACCACTGTCTCTGTCTCATTTCGCATCATGCCGTCACAGGTTGCACACATGGACCCAGCTCATGCGTGTGCAAGGAATCGTTGGGAAACAATTTGGAGCGCGACGTAGGTGAATCTAAAGAAAGGGGAGGTGATGGATACGAATCGGGGGGGACAATGCGGAGCGATAAAGACTCTTTCTTGAGCGGCTTGATCGGACGACACTCTGGCGGCGCCGCATGACTACTCAAATTGAAGGTCGAAGAAACTGGGGTTGGTCTGTAATGTTGTTTGCCAGCATGATGGATTATTGTTCCCGAAGTAAGAACTGACATTCCCCTGGACCTAGCATACGTTGGCCCATTCAGCGCTCCAGTGATACTTGGTAGCGGATCTGATCGTATGTCGGATGAAGCATATTCGCTTGGAGGAGTATCTGTGCCTGAGAGTACTCGTGATTCCGACTTGGTCGTCGGTAGTATCATGTCTTGAGCAGCTTGTACTCTTGACATCTTCTTCTCACCCTTTTCCACATCGGCTTTGGCGTTGTTGTACATGTAAAGGCCCGTAAAAGTCAACACAATGCCGATTGCCTGAAGAGGGTGAACGGTCTGATTAAACCATGCGATGGCAATGCAAATGACTGCCACCCGTTTGACAAGAGACGCAATGGAGTAAGTGACTGGTGATGTCGACGAAAGGATAACGAAGGCAATAATGTTCTGAGCAAAATGAACAGCCCCATTCAGGAAAAAATAATATGTCACAGAATGTGGGGCTGCGTGCCCTTGCTTAGGATGTGATATATGGTTTGGGTTCGCACGGGCGGCCAGGAGGAGAGGAAGGTCGTAATAAAACCACAATGGGATCATGAGCAAAAAGGCCATGCCTGAAGAATAGAGGAGAAGATTGAGTTTGTCTAGTTTATTGGAGCTCGCCAGATGCCCGCTAGAGTTGGAGGGCACGATTTTTTTGAAGAAAATGTTTGAACTGACGAACACAAGGGCTGACCCAAAAGCGCAAAGTAAGCCGATCACATCTGACGCGACGTCGAACGAACAGGCCAACATGACACCGATGGTCAATGGAAGCAATGATAGGTATATCTTTGACGAATAGCTAACGCCAAACAGGAGAGCATAGGCGGCGACAGTGAATAGGGGTGAAAGCGCCTGTCATAGAAATTTAATTCTGGTTTGGGAAATGACACGATGAAGCTAACCTTGATGGTATGTACAGTGCTAACAGGAATCCGAGAGATAGCCATGCTAGAAAACATATGTCCTCCTACCTGGAATAGACCCATAGGGAAGGTATTCTGAACAATAGTCTTGGTGGGCTTGCGTAGTTTCGAAAACCGAATAAGGGGTGCCATGAAAAGTAGACAATATCCTGCCACAAAGCCGAATTGGATGAAGGTCAGGGTGATTGGATAGCGGAACTGGCTCAATATCACTTTGCCAGTGTTAGATGAGAGGGCAGAGGTAGTGTACCAGAGGACACAGAGGAGAACGAACACAGGCATCGAGAATCCAGAGTCTTGCACCGTCGGCAGCTTGGGGCCGTCAATAGCAGGACTGGAAGACTGCACCTGCCAAAACTGTCCTACAAGTCGACGCACGTTTATGAGTGCAGCCCGCGCGCTGTCAACTAGCCGGTATACAATTGGCTGCTTCTCGTTACAACCATTGGGCATGGGCAGACCATCCATGTTGAATGATCGTGTTGTCCCATTCCATCGCTGTTTTTCACGATGTTCAGAGATAAATTGCGGAGCGAAGCCATTGGAAGGATGATACATATCGGAGTGGAGAAATAAAGACCTGTAGAGTGATGCAATAAATTAAATCATATGCAGTGGGAGCAACAAGGGGGCAGCCTCAGATGCTTAGTATCCCTATGCCTGTCAGGAATTGCAGAGAGACAGTAAATGGGTGAAGAGAACAATGGCGTTTGTCACGTCACATGAATCCTAACTTAGATCTCGCTGTCATTGATTGATTGATTGATTCATCGCCACTTCGGTGACAAGGGCTCCCGAGTTTCTTGTCTTCCGAGTGGCTAGTCCTTGGAACTTCGAAGCATGTATCAGTACTCATGGTAACGAGTGGACGTGAGATCATCTTATCTGATAATAACAGCGATATGAAACCGGACGTTGAACATTATGCTGAGCATGATGAACCCGGAAGAGTTCTATTTTTACACCTGTTGAGACTACTCGACCGTCCAACCCAACTGAAGAGGCTTCTATCCCAACTGCCACGACGGAAGCATCCCAGCACCCTGCAGCCTCCGCCGAACCTACTCCTCCAACTGCTACAATGACTGAGCAAAGAGACGCCCGTGAGGTGTGAAAATAGATCCGAACAACCCCCGAGATGCTAAAGTCAGTGTAGTGCTAATGAAAACCCTTCATGCGAGGTAACGTAATCATCATCTAGCTGAAACTTTGTTAGCTTTAGTATTGAAATAACAGGTTTTAGGAGTCACAGCATTCATGATGATATGACCCAGACCATATTGCGTTGGGAGGGAAGTCATTCAGTCATTTGATGTTGAAGTAGGCCAATGGTGACACGAAAGGAACCTATAGATTACGAGGGAGCAGTCTCACTTCTCGCGATGCCAATTCAAAGCTTGCAGCATCAGAAGCCGCGAACATCTTTTCGCCCCATTATCCCTCTAGACAATTGTTTTCACCGAGAGATCAGGTACAAGAAGTTTTTCATCAACGTCCCAGCCCTGCTTAACTGAGCCTTCAAACCAATCTTCGGCTGAAATGTCTGTTGTCGATACTGGTCATAGCGCCATTCATAAGGCTTTAGGTCCATACATCAACGACGACAAACTTCCTGGACGATACGGAAAACATGCACAGGACTTCTAAAGAAAATCTTCTTGACAGTCTATCACCAGATTCAGTTTTTGTACATTCATCATGTCTGTGAGACAATAATGATATCATGGGTGCATATGACCTTCTCCCTCAAAGTCTAGATATTCTTCCCCATTTTTTCTAATGAAGCATGAACTGCTGGAAAGTGGACTATAGGAACACGCATTGTGGCAGCAACTTGATGCATTCCAGATTCATAGTGCATACGAACATGTACAAGGACGACACGAGGAAAAGAGCGCAAAGTTTGTTACAATTTTAAGCCTCGTTCACCTCGCGCAGCCGACGGGTGGTACTAATATTGACACATCAGAACACCAATCTGGTTTTTGATCGAGGTACATGACCCCTCCAAAAAAACATACCTGCGCGTAGTAGAACCGGCGGGGGTCGCCACTGTCCATGCTCCACCAGCTACAGTCTTCTTACAATGCTTACAGTGCCAGATACCAATTGCGGTCCTCTTCATTGAATCCTATACAAGGTTCAAAAAACAATGGCCAGAATACCAGGGGTAGGTAGGTAGGACCCATGAGTACAAGTACACCTCACTGAATGACGGAAATCGCACCTTTCCGCAGAACGTACATGTGTACCTAGCATGCTGCGAAATTTCCATCTTCTTCACTTGTTTCCTGAGTGAAGCACCATAACGCTAAAAGGATGACCAAGTTTAAATGCGAATATTTGAAGGGCAGAATAGGCACGAGTTTTTTGAGACGTACAGTACCGTACTTTCCGGTGATGCCAACTTTCCTGGTGCGTTTTGTCTGTGATCTCAATAAGCTGATTTACTTATTTGCAGTACGAATGAAAGGACTGAACCATTGTTAAAGCAGAGGAGAGAGAGATTTATTCGTAAGGGTAGTTGACGGATTATTGAAGGTACCGTGGGTGAAATGACCGGTAATGTCCGGAGTACTGTATAGTTGTTGATTACTGGATCGTAGAAATGCGACTAGTGAATTTTTGTAAAAATTACCGAGTTGAGAATTGCTGTTGAAACAGTTCACAGCACATGCATTTTTTGTTCACTCATTCCCAGCAGGTGCCAAAATCGCAGAATCAAGCTTTTGTTGAGAGTTTCTGTGCTTGTGAGATGATGATGTCATGTTTAACAAAACAACAGTGAAAATTTTTGTTCAAGCAGGAATTGAAAGCCTTACACTGTCATCTGAACTCGTCAGCTTCGGATGATGAATCTGAATCAGACATCCGTTGGGGAACAACTCTATTTTTGAACCGCCTTTATTGGAGTTTGCCTTTATTTGTTATATCAACTTCAAGCCAAAACCAACTACCTACCAACTACCTTCGACATAATGAGCTTCAAGAAGAGGTACATATGCCTTGTTATCTATGACCCCGTTTCTCTTACTACATTTTCAAGTTCTTCCAAACTCGACCTTCTAGTACGCGTTCGGTACTCCAATCCACTTCCTGCACCACCCTGTCCACCGAAATTTCTGGATATACCGACCCATCCGAAGCGGTACACGCGACCCGAATTTTTGAATGAGTTGGTCAACGAAACGGAATTACCAATGATCGTGGATGCTGAATTGGGTATGCCTTTGGATTTGGGAAAGTTTGAGTGTTTGTGGGAGGAGGGTGTTGATGATTCAGGTAAGTGCTGAGATGTCTGCTTCTTGTTGTTGATGGGTTGGTAGAGAGTGGAAATGAGAAACTGACATTTTGTTTTTTTTTTTTGTGATTTGGGGGGGCGGGAGATAGCATTGAATCCTGATCCGTTGAATTTACCGAAATTGGATCCAAAGGATGCATTCCTTTTGTCGGACACGTCAAGTTCAGTTGGGATTACGACCAATGCAGGAAATTTGAATGGGTCTAGCCCATCCATGACTCATGTGCCGTGGTTGAGGAAGACGGAGTATATTAGTAGAGAAGGTGTTCTACGGACTTCATCACAGGAAATGTATGTGTGCTCTTTTATACTTGACCAGAATCAGGCGTAACGGACGTCTGAACAGGAAAACGATACCAATTGTACCTATCGATATCTCGAGGAATGCACAATTAAGAGATATTGAGACGTCGTTTGTAGCATCGAACGACGACTTTGATCTGTCCGCGTTGAAACATCCCAATAAACCTGACGTGACGGCGGTTGAGTCGTATCCTATTCTACCAGATGCTCAAATATGGCCAAATCAGTATGATTTGTTTAGGTTCTCGGAGAGACCTGGGGATCGGCCGGTGGATGTATGTTTTATTTATTTTTATTATCTTTCTGACTGTCAGCTGAACAAGCGAACCAGGTCGAAGACGAGCGTCTGGATTGCGCGATTTTGCGACCTATGAAAACGGAACATGACTCCTTCTTGGCCTATTACCTCACTCAGAATGATGAGTCTGCCGTGAAGTTGAAGGAGACCAGAATGTCTGTAGCACCGTACGAGGTGCCGGACGGACAAGAGCCTACATTGTTCGAGTTTGTCCGGGACTATGAGACTATCAAGGTAGAACAGAATCTGGAAAACGAGTTCTTGTTAGTTTTGTGGGACGGGGATGGACCGCTGAAGTTTGAGGATGTGATGGGTGAGGCGGAGGGGAAGAGAACCCGGAGAGAGAAGGGTGCCTATTACAAGAACATTGAGAGAAAGATGTTATTGAAGAAGAAACGAGTGAATGTAAGTCTTTGTGGCATTGTTGTACTTGGTTCTGAATGGGTGTTTGTTGCAGCAATATGACCAGTATGATGACAAGTGGGAGGTGATACGGCTTACGCATGCGCCGATTGGTGAAGAGGAAGAGGCAGAGCGGCAGGAATATCTTGCAGAGGTGGCAGACCCTGACTATCTGCTGAAGATGCGAACGGATGCGGATGCGGAGGGAGAACTTGAGATGGAGGAGTTTTTAGATTAGACATATAAATAAACAGCGACGGGTCTTGGGGTTGGATCATGACACTCTTACCGCAACACCGAGTTGGTACATTGGCTACGGTCGCCGACGCAGAGCTCGACCCCGCCTCGGCCCGCAACATCCCGCAGCATCGCGTTAGCACACGCCGAGGATCGGTCACCGACGCAGAGCTCGACCCCGCCTCGGCCCGCAACATCCCGCAACCTCGCATTAGCACACGCCGGGGATCGGCCACGGCCACGGATCCCTTCAACGTCCATGCAGAACTCAACCATATCTCGGCCCGCATATCGGCCAGCACTCTGACGATTGTCCGGGTGCCCCACCCATCTCCCAGCCAGCCCAGATTCTCTAGACCAGAGCCTGCATCTCCTCCGCGCCTGAGCTTTGGGTCGTCCTCCTTCTCAAGTCCGTCGCTCAGGCAATCCAGTCCTGGCTTGTTCCAGACAAAACCCCGTCTCACCCCCGACCAGCTCGTTGATCTTGCTCACCAGTCCATAGCCTACTCGGGCCCCAATTCTCTACTCGGTCCTCACAACCAGTTCACCCCCCTTCCAGACAATATACTTCTTCCTTTTGTCGACCGTCCATCTGAAGTCTCGTCTCTCATCTCGTCTCCTCCAGACGCAAAACTCTTCACTCTCCTTGCACAGACCTTTGGCCAGAATAAGGATCCCAATCCTACCAGCCCTTTGCAACTCCCCTCCCATCTTCCCCAGGACCCCGCAGAGTGGACTTATCGCCATCTCCTCTTCCATCTTACCAAAGTCGATCGAGATGCCGTCCCAGATACAATTTGGGCATACGCTATAAGAAGGTGCATCATTTCCCACTCTGAACTCATCTGGGAACGTGTTAAAGGCTCGTTGGGCATTCCCCCCGAGCTGGATATTAATTGGGACTTTTCTTCATCTCATCGTGATAACCCGGGTGGCCCTGGCTCTGGCTCCGATAAAGATAGCATCAGAACCGAAGATATTTCCGACGATGAGGGAAGAGCTGCCCGGGGTCACTGGGCTGACTGGGATGCCATCATGGATTCTCCTGTGTTTGACAAGCGAGAGAATCGTTTTAGCATGGATTCAAATGGTATCGGTGCTTTCAGTCCTTCCCTGTCTCTGGACATGGTACATGAAAATCAGGTGACCATCGAGCCTCTCCTAGCCCCACCCTTACCATCATCCGGGCCCTCTGATGGACTCGGAGATATTGCCGAAGGTGCTGAAGAGGAGGAGCAAGAGCAAGAGCAAGAGCCCCAAGGTACAGCGAGCCCAGAAAAATCTTCCGTAATAGCTGCGCTTGAATCCGACCATCCCTCTCCCTCGCAGATCCACGGACTCAAAATCTCCACCATTCCTTTGCCCATAATGCATTATGGCACTCCACCGGTGCTTTCACCTACATTGCTACCCGCCTCCGTTCCTGGCACCACAGCCACTCCAGGAGTTGTAAATACAGGAGGAAATAGTGCTTCATTACCGTACATCGGTTCAGGACCACGTAGTAGAAGTAGTTCACTCTCTTCTATTGGCCCTTTCAAAAGAGCTGACTCCGGGAGCAACATCACTGCTACTCTCAGGGCTGCTAATCCACAAGCAGGGAGCGATACTGGTGACACGAGTAGTATTATGAGTGAATCACATTTGGGTGGAGATACTTTCGTAGGCGACTATAGAACGGCCGGTAATCCTCTATTTCCGAGCAACTTCACCAGGTTGGCTAGCTCCCCGACGCTCATGTGAGTACTTGGGTTGACTTCCTGGGTCTGGATGATGCTGATGGGGTGTTCCCGTCAGTCGCAAGCCTAGCCATGCCAGGTCAAGAACATATTCCCATGGCGCAAGCTCATTAAAGGGGAGCATGTTCAAAAGGCGCAGCTGGGGAGCGGGAAGCGGCGTGATGAGTCCAGTGTCTCCCACCGTAGCTGGTGGCAATGGTGCTGGGAGTGGGTGAAAGATGTTGCGACAAAATTTTTACCCAGGTTATGAAAGGTGATATCGGATTTTGTTCATTTGGTGACTGTATGACTTGTAGATACGGGAATTGTTTGATACAACATGTCCATGTGTGTATGATAATATTTGCCTCTTGTGGTTTGAAGCTATCCATGATTCGGACAAGAGAGGTCCTCCGTCGACCCGTGCAGTCCGCAGGAAGGTGGTTCCCTAGGAATAAATAGTACTCGAGTAGGTATCTATTATTAGGTAGGTACACAGGGGCGTAGGATATTCTTTCCCAAACCTCAACACATCTGACGGCTCCATGGGTCTTCCAAAAGCCTCGGTTGAGAACAATTGACAATGTCCAACTGACAACGTCCCTGCGAATCGTTGCACAAGAATAGCACAAAGAAGTTGTTGCATACGGAGAACCGTATCACGGCGGACGGGTGATTCTGGACGAGTGATTCTAGTGAAGTCGTTGATCGTTGTATATCGTCAACTGATCTGATCATTGTCCACGCTGTGTGTAATCCAGATTCAGGTGACTTTCTTTGTCATGGCCCATCCATTCGAATATGTAAAATGAAGGGGATTGCCTATCCTTGGGAAATTCTGTATCTACCGCAATGGATGGTTCAGCCATGCCCTCTCTACCCATCAAGTCCACCACCATTAACACAGCGAAGGACGGCCCAGATTTCAAACAACCAACATCGATCTTGCACAGGACTCCGTGGAGGCCACCAGTAGGTATCTCTGCTGAGAAAAGTTATATTACGTTGGAAGACGGTAGGACAGTGTATGACGCTGTTGGAGGTGCTGCTGTTTCTTGTTTGGGTAACAGTCACCCAAAAGTTATTCAGGCACTGAAGGATCAGATTGACAAAGTTCCTTGTGGGTGTTTTGACTTCCGTTTTGAACAGTAGTGGCTGATGCAGTATGTTTGTTTGTTTGATTAGATGTGTATAATATGCAGTTGTCGAATGAACCTGCGGAGGCTCTTGCGAAATACTTGATAGAAAGTAGTGATGGGGCTTTTGAGATTGTTGGGTTTGCTAGTGGAGGCATGTGTTGCCATTGGCGTTGTCAAGCACTCACTTAATGTGTGGGCTGTAGGTAGCGAAGCGATGGATGGTGCTATCAAAGTCGCCCGACAGGTGTGTGTGGTTTGTGTACTTTTCAAGTTTTGTCATCGATTAATTTACTTTTATTAGTTTGTCCTGGAAACCGGTCAACAACAACGTGTTAATTTCATTGCCCGTGAACTATCCTTCCATGGGAACACTATAGGTGCTTTATCGTTAGGGTGGTATCCTGCAAGGCGTGAGCCCTATGCGGCGATTTTGGATGATCGGCACTTCCATCATGTTTCACCGGCGTATGCCGCAAGGTTCAAGAAACTTGAAGAAACGGAAGAGCAATATGTCGAAAGATTGAGGAAGGAGCTGGAAGATAAATTCTTGGAACTTGGACCAGATACTGTCATCGGATGTAAGTGGACCTTGTGGTTTCATGGCTTCCCCCCTCCCCTCCATTCTAAGAGGTTACAGTTGCTGCAGAGACTGTAGTGGGCGCTACCACTGGTTGTGTTCCCGCACCTAAAGGATATTTCAAAGCTATGAAATCGGTCTGTGACAAGTATGGTGCACTTTTTATCCTTGATGAGGTCAGCTACCGCTATTTGCTTCAAGGATGCTCAGTGAAATAAGTTGGTTAACAGGTCATGAGTGGAATGGGCCGTAAGTATTCAGTACAGAAACTACAGATCATAAAGTGGAGAGCATCATATTTAATCGAGTCGACAGGTATGGGAACACTTCATGCGTGGCAATCGTTTGGCGACAATGTTGCTGTGCGTATTCTGATTTCTCTGGTCGACCTATGGAACTGAAGATGGATATGTATAGCCCGACATCCAAGCAGTTGCCAAGGGTTTAGGCGGCGGGTCAGTCGTGAATTAGTGGTTGACTTATGGTCTCAACTGTCAATACTGATAATGTGGATTTATGCTCAGGTATGCATCTATCGGTGCAGTTTTGATGTCCAAAAGGGTTGCCCAAGGTATCCGTGGTAATTCAGGTATTTGGAAGCATGGTCACACTTATCAGGTTCGTCCGGGGGGAGAAAGACGAGTAGGTTCGGAGTTTTCAGGAACTGACTGATTGATATAGGCACATCCGCTCGCCTGTTCTGCCGCTCTCGCTGTGCAGAAAGCCATAGAAGAAGAGAAATTACTCCAGAATGTTCAAGAGCAAGGTCAATACCTGGGTACGTTTTTATCGAGTATCGTTCCAGTGCATTGGACTTGGTTTTGATTCCCATGTCTTTCGCATAGGAGAATTACTTAGACTTCGCTTGAGTGGACCAAACGCAAAATTAGCACCTTATATTCATGATATCCGCGGTGGTGGTTTGTTCTGGGGCGTTGAGTTTAGCTGGGAGACCCTTGAAGCTGGAGCGATTGACTTGAAAGGAGGTTCATTTGCAATGCTGGTTCAAGCTAGAACGTTAAAGAATGGTGTTGTGATCATGGCCTTCACTGGAGGTGCGAACAAGGAAGGCTCCAAAGGGGATCACATCATCCTCGCACCTGCGTATAATGTCCGAAGGGAGGAGATCGAGATGATAGTGGATATTCTTATCCAAAGTGTGGAAGAGATTTTGACAGAAGCAAAGTCGGCATAGAAACTCATTGTATCGTGTTGGTACAAAAAATCTATTGTTTATGAATCTATTAGGTCGACGAAGTGTGTAGTGTGTGTGTGCGTGTGCCGGCTGGCCGTCATTCTGCTTATATAAGCTGGGTGATTTCCCTAGAAGGTCGGACTCGTCACTGTTTCTACATAACCTCCATCTGCTGCTTCGGGATTTCTATTTCATTGCTCAGACACCAGGATCGATGGCTGGGTGCATGCAATAAATGGATAGACAATCAGGCCATCATCCGGAAGCCGAAAGCAGTTCTAGTGCATCAACCGCTCTTTCACATCCACCGACCCATCCAGAACCCTCGGAATCCAAATCCTTGCGAACAAGTGCACGAGTTAAGGCGTCAAAACAGAAATTTCAAGCAGAGGGTAAAGGGAAAGAATCTGATATTGCAGGTATTGAGGAGTTTGTCTCAGGGGAAACTTCGCATCCTCGAAACACTCGCTCCGCTGCACCAACCATCAAGAATAGACGATCTAAAGATACAACTTCAGTCAAAGGCAAAGGCAAGGAAATCGTTGACGAGACTCTTCCGCGCAGTCACAAACGGTGTGTGTGTGTGGTTTGTGATGTGCTAAATCGGACACTGTGGCTGATGAAACGTCTCCTTTCTCCCAGTTCACGTCGTACTGCCACCACGAACACTCCTCTTGCCATCAACGAACCAGTTAAAGACCAGAAAGGAAAGAAGCGTGCAATTCCAGAATTTACACCAGAGAACGACGGTGCAGGCCCCTCAACGAAACGTCCAAGAACTTCATATTCACTTAGATCCTCTACAATCTCATCGCAGACTCACAATATGCCACGTAAAACAAGGTGCGGTGTGATATTCGTTGGTAGTAGTAGATTCTCAGGTTTATATGTACATTTACAGCACGAAAACCACAAAAGGAAAGGTTGTCAGCAAGTCGAAACTGGCTAGCTCTTCACGCCTGCAAGACGAAGATGTTGAGATGATTGGTGCTGGGATTACTAAAAGCGAGTCTGCCGATGTCGAACAGCATAGGGAAGAACATACAGGCAGCAATAATCAGAAGGGAGAATGTGACCTCCCGCACGATGATCGAGGCAGCGTTGATGATGGTTGTTTCGACGATGATGAGGATGATGTTCATGATGCCGGTGATAGCTCGGGTGATGGGGGTGCAAACCCTCCTATTCCGGGAGGATCTCTCAACGATTTTGATGTTGCTATGGCCTTCTTGGGTGGTGGTGATATTCGGCAATTTGGATCATATATGGCATCATTAACGACACGGCTGAAGAATATGCTTGGAAACATCAAGACAACGGCGGATCCGACTACCCGGTTACTTACTTTGCAAGAGTTAAGTGAATTGCTCAGCATCAGTACTGAAGATACGTTGGCTGGATCATTTCCGGTTGAGCAGTATGTTCGTGAATTAGTTCGGATACTGGGAGGAAAGGTTGCCAACGATGACGACGACGACGACGACGACGACGATGAAGATCAAGGGACAGATGAAGACGCTCAATTCGCTGCTGCTTTAGCTGCGAGTCGTGGAGGTCCTTATCAAGGGGATGAAAATCTTGAGGCTCAGGTACTTGCATGTCGTTGCCTCGCCAATCTCATGGAAGCACTCCCTGGTGTGGCTCACACTGTTGTGTATCATGGTGCCATACCTGTACTGTGCAGCAAGCTTGTAGAGATATCGTACATTGATCTTGCAGAGCAAACCCTGAGTGTATGTTCCTGTCCCTTTTCTATATTTGTTCTACTGATGTATGGTTTTCTCTAGACTGTGGAAAAGATTTCCGAAGAATTTCCTTCCTCAATTATTCGGGAAGGCGGCTTGGCTGCTTTGCTCAATTATTTGGATTTCTTCTCTATTGCTGTGCAGAGGACGGCTTTGCAAGCCGCAGCAAACTGCTGTCGGAACGTGTCCGTAGAACACTTCAATATGGTCAAGGGTGTCTGGCCGATCATCCGCGGTTGTTTATCGTACTCTGATCAGAGATTGGTCGAATTTGCATGCCTTTGTGTCATTCGGGTCATTGATTCCTATTACCGTTCTTCCATCGAGAACTTGCAGCTATTGGTCGACAGAGATTTGATCAAGGCTGTTAATCAACTTCTGTTACCCGCTGGTGGTTCGCCGTTGATCGCATCGAACACTTTTACGCTTTTACTTCGTGCTCTTGCCACCTGTGCTCGAGCCAGCTCAAAAATTACAATTTCCCTGCTGGAAGCTGATATAGTTGATACGCTCTATCAGGTTTTGACAGGTGTTCTGCCGTCGGCTAATGGCCATTGTGGAGGAGAACAAGGAGATGCGATTGGTGGACAGGGTTTGGGGGGAGGTTTGGCGGACATGACTGTAATGGAGAACCTTGCCCATAGACCTAAAGATCAAGTCGAAGAAACTCTCAGTCTGATTTCAGAACTGCTCCCTCCACTCCCTAAAGGTATGCAGCCGTTTTCGACATATCCGTCAAGTCAATGCTGACTTCTGGGGATAAGATGGTGTATTCGATCACAGGGCCTATACAGAGAAATCTTTGGCGCGTCTGGTCAAGGCAAAGGCAAAGGCCGACAGAACTGCTGTTCGACAAAGCGCACAGACTTCACCAAGCACGTCGGTGCTTGCACCATCTGCCTCTTCAGATGTTTCAGCGGCTGCTACTGTTGAAGGAGATGCACCAACGCCATCTCCTCCGGAACTTGAGGATATGCTACCGGGATCGGCGGTGACATCGACACCCGTGAAGGAGACTCCGCCAGAGAGGATTGAATTACTTCGTTCCAAGCCTGTCGTTGTCGAACGCTTCGTTCAACTGCTTATGCCCATCCTCATTGATGTATATGCCGCCAGTGTTGTCACGCCGATTCGGATCAAGACGTTGACAGGATTGCTCAAGGCGGTCAGTTTTCTGGATGCCGATGCTATTAAACAAGTTTTTATGGTGAGTCGAATGTAACCCTCGTCATTTGCCATTCTCAATTTGATTTAGTCTGTTCCGATTGCTACATTTGCCTCCTCGATCCTTTCGTCCAAGGATCATCCATCTCTTGTCATATCTGCCCTACAGCTTGTTGACCTTCTCATGAGTAAGGTTTCCCAGTTGTATAGGCCAGCATTTCGCCGTGAGGGTGTGTTTTTTGAGATCGAGGCCATCGGTGAGAGGGCTCTTCTCTCGTCCAAAGCCAAAGAAAAGGAGAAAGAAAAAGAGAAAAATGGGGAGAAGGATTCTTCTGAAGCCTCAGAACCTGGAATCGGGAATGCCTCAATTACTGCCATCGCTGCTCCTGCTACGATACCGGGCTACAAAAAACTCAATTCTCTGGCTCTCGATCCTGAAGATGCTATCACACTCCGTTGTCGTGTCATCCAGTTCAAGTATCTGACGGGAGAGGATGAAGCCTTTGAAGACGCTTCATTTGACCATCTTCGTGGTCTTCTAGATCGTTTATTGTCAAAGAATGCGACTGAACAGGAGTTTAGTGAGGCATTATGGGAATTGTCGGACTTGTTCTCGTCTGCTCGTACATGTATTTCCAGCTTTGAGCTCTTACAAGGGGGAGTTGCCGGTGCGCTGTTGAGCTACGCTACGGAAGAGACGTACACTGGTAAGTGGAACGAGTGTTGATTTACAGGTTCACTCATATCCCCATAGTCTCGGTAACCCGCCGTAGAGAGCTTTTCTTCGATGCCTTCACTAGTGGGAGGGCTAAAAATATGAACGATGGTCAAACTTCGTTTGCTGTCCTGGTCAAGAAGTTGCAAGAAAGTCTCACGAGAATAGAGTCTTTTGATGTCACTACCGTGTCACAGAGCAGCGATGGTGTGTGTTTTATTTAGATTTTGACCTATTTGTCATTGATTTTTGGTTATGTAGACTCTAAACGAAGCTCACCATCTCTTCTGGCACGTCAGCTCCGTCTTCGTCTGGTTGCAGTAGAGGGCTCAGATACACCGCGGAACCTCCAAAATATCGTCGTTTCCATTCACGCCATTGCAACTTTCCAAGCTCTGCACGATTATCTTAGGCCAAGAGTATCTGGGTTGATTGGTGGGAGCTCGCGATTATCGGGCATGCTTGCAGCCCTTGCTGCTTCAGGATTTGGTTCGCCTCGCTCAGAGGAACCAATTCAGAAGATCGCTACTTCATCCACCGTGAACAAAGGGTCCACTTCCGGGGAACAAAATGTTGGTCGGAGGCGTAGTCAGCGGCTGGCCAAATTGGCAGGCAACGCCGAACCATTGGAGGCTAAGGGAATGAAGGATGAAGACACTGTGATGGGAGAGCCTACTGCAGCCGCCTCGACTTCTGAGGCAATTCGAAGTGATCCTATGCCTAGTGATATCCCGGTTGAACCTGAGCTTGCGGATGATTATACCAATGATGATGAAATAGATGCGGAAGTGTTTGATGATGAAGATTCCGATAATTCGATTGCGGAGAAGACGATTACAGTTAATGTTGCTGAAGATGGATCAAGGATAGAGGCACAGACACCTGATGGTACGCGCGTAGCTACTCCTGGCACGGTGACCAGAGATGGTCAAGCAACGCCAACGCGTTCTTCTCGGGGTGCCCGCGCTTCTTATGCTGCAGCTTTGAAAACAAAACCAACAGACTGGCACCTGGAGTTCTCTATGAACGACTACATATTGCCATTGGACCTCACGATATATGGTGCTATCCATCAACACGAAATGCGCAAAAAGACTACGCCTTTGTCCTCGAGCATGCTCTGGCAAGGTGTCTACACCATAAAATACAAGAAAGTTCCCGGCCCACAATTATCTCCTGATGCGCGCACTGATGACGGCAGTCGCACTCGTTCAGTTGCTCCCAATTTGTCCTCTCTTCCAGATGACGCACCCTACACCAAAATTCTACGTTTGCTTCGCCTCCTGTACCATCTCAACAACACTCTAGAAGCGGAACGTCTTGTTTTCGCTGGAGAAAAGCGATTCTTACCTGACGCTTCATTCGTCAACAACAAACTGACAGCAAAACTTACAAGGCAGCTAGAGGAGCCCATGATCGTTGCTAGGTGAGCGTCTCAATCAAAGTGCTGAACGTGTTACCTACCCCCAACAGTTCGTGCCTGCCGGATTGGGCTCTGGATCTTCCACAACATTTCCCCTTCCTTTTCCCATTTACCACACGTTACAATTTCCTCCAATCTACGTCTTTCGGTTACGCCCGTTTGATTATCAAATGGCAAACCCAACAAAATCGTGGCCAAGATACTTCCAGGCGTGATGACGGGATCGGTTTCCTCGGGCGCCTGCAGCGCCAGAAAGTCCGAATTTCACGCAAGCACATTCTAGAGTCTGCTGTAAAGGTGTTTGAGCTTTACGGATCGTCGTCATCAATTTTGGAAGTTGAATATTTCGAGGAAGTGGGAACTGGGCTTGGTCCAACTCTCGAGTTCTATTCGTTGGTATCAAAAGAGTTTGCCCGGAAGGACTTGAAAATATGGCGGGATGCTGATGTTGTTGGAGCTGGTGTTTATGTCAGTCACCCCTTCGGCTTGTACCCTGCGCCGGTCCAGCCAGATGAACCCACCAAGGGTGGACAGTGAGTCTCCAAAAGTTAGTCCGCCTACGCCGCTGACTATTTAATTTTATTTAATTTTAGCAAAGGGACCCATATCCTTCGTATCATTGGTCAATTTATTGCCAAGGCCATGCTTGACTCTCGTACCATCGATCTATCTTTGAACAAGGTCTTCCTTAAGCTTGTTCTTGACGAGGAGGTCCCACTCACCATTGCGTCTCTTCGCGTGAGCGATAACCATTCCTGTCGAATGACATTAAATTGACTGTCGGTGTAGCTCGTTGATGCTGAACTTACCAGCTCCCTCGAAAAACTTAAAATTATGGCAGCAGCAGAACAAAACCGTGCCCACAAAGATAAAGTAAGTATTTCAGAGTCAGTGACCTAACTAGTGGCTTACTTGTCAATTAGCTCTCCAGTAAGATTGCAAAAATGGAATCGGCAAACATTGAGGACCTTTCCTTGGACTTCACACTTCCGGGATATGATATTGAACTATGTGTACGTTATATGGTCTAGTGTTCCGACTATCTTGTTTACTTTTTGATCCAGCCGGGTGGAAAGAACATTGTTGTGACTGCCAACAATGTCGATGAGTATATCAAAGAAATCATAAATGCTATTCTTGGAGATGGAGTTCGAGAACAAGTCAAGGCGTTTAAGGAAGGTTTCTCGAAGGTTTTCCCTGTCATTGATCTCAAGACCTTCACTGCCGATGAGCTTGTCATGCTTTTCGGTAACTCCGAGGAAGACTGGAGCACTGAGAGTGAGTGTTCGATTCCAAACATCCTCCCTTTTTTAAATTGTTGGTTAGCTTTATCAGAAGCACTTAAAGCTGACCACGGTTTCAACGTTGAGAGTCGTGCCATCCGGGATCTCATAGAGATCATGGCGGATTATGGTTCATCTACACGCCGTTCCTATCTACAATTTATTACCGGAAGCCCCAAACTTCCTATCGGTGGTAGGGGTCCTCTTTATTGTCACACTTTTTCGGGTTTGACCTTCCTTCCAGGCTTCCGTGGGCTTAATCCCCCTTTCACCGTTGTTCGCAAGCCTCACGAGGCACCGCTTAAAGCTGATGATTACCTTCCGAGTGTTATGACTTGCGTCAACTACCTCAAGCTACCGGATTACAGTTCCAAGACTGTGATGCGTGAGAAGTTGAGGATTGCGATGGAGGAAGGTGTTGGGAGCTTCCACCTATCATGATCATCTCTTTTTTGCATTAAGCCCTCGTCGTATCACCATCTTCATCGGACTTTATCGCTTTTATATCTTCCCCACCTGTGCTATTAGACAATTGCCCTCAAATAATACAGATTTGTTTATGTATCACCGCTATTATATATAACATGATTTGCAGAGCTGCTGACTAAACATTTGTCAGCATATTGATTTTGAAGAATCTCGCTCAGCACTTTGTCAACTCCGACCATGTCAAAGCACCATCCCGGTATGATTGATTTATGTTCTGAACGCACATACTGACTAGGTTATACAGATTTAATCATGTGTCGACGTCAGCCTGGCATTGGTACGTGTTCGTTTAATCGATCATTTCTTCACGCTTATTATTTTACTCCAGCCATTGGACGTTTATGTGAGAAGTGCGACGGTAAATGGTAAGGGTCTGGTTTCTCTTGGTTACATTTCCATTTATTCCTATCGCCTTCATAGCCCAGTCTGTGACTCATATGTGCGACCAGAAACGCTCGTGAGGATATGTGATGAATGTAACTTTGGTACTTATGGTGGACGATGCATTATTTGCGGGGCTCCTGGTGTGTAGCAGGAAATTTTTTGATTTTGTTGAAACTGCAGCTGACCCAAGATTCTGCTTGACCAGGGATTTCTGACGCGTACTACTGTGCCGAGTGCTCGCGCCTGGAGAAGGATAGAGATGGTTGTCCAAAGATTGTTAACCTAGGAGCAAGTAGAACAGATTTGTTCTACGAGAGGAGACGTTTGGGTAAATTCTACCCATTTCATTCATGCACAATAAACTCATAAATGAAATTAGGCTTCAAAAAGGGTTAAATGGTTCTCGAATGCAAATGTAATGTTACTAGAGTTGCAAATACTGGATGCGGGAGAATTGTATGACCAAATAAAGCTACAATTTGAAAAAGATAGACACGAGGCCTCAGGACGACTTGTACACGGGATATCTGAGAATGGGCATTTGTTGGTTTTCATCCAGGTGGATGAAATTTCTGTTGAGTCATCAGATAAATATTCAAGCCTTGCCACGCGGAAATAAAGAAACGGATTGACTATACTCACCTGAACTCCAACATGTTGATATTTGATTTGAAGACGACAAAGAAGTGAGTGTCGTCATGCGTGTCGAGTGCTTCGCAAGTCTCGCAGAGATCCTGGGGACAGTACACGCAATGGAACCATTCCCCTTGTATCCGATCCATGCACCGATCACAGATGGCACTCTCATGCTTCAATTGTTTCAAATAGGCTGAAAAATTCCCTTTCAGAGAAAACCTCACGTGTTTTGCGACTGCGCACCTCGAGGATTATTCGGATGAATCAAATGGGAGGGTGGGCCTGCAGGAACTCGATAACTAGACAAAATCAGCAGCTCGACAAAGCAAGATGTCATGGAGAGAGCTTACAGCCGAGTCAATAATGGGAAGCGGGATTCAATTGGATGTTGTACGGGCCGAGGAAGCTTGAAGAAGATATGCATTGGATCGTGGAAGATGTAGGAACTAGGTTCGCAGTTGGCACACTGGGATGTTGAAAGGCTATGAGCATGGCCTCCAAGGAAAAATTGGGGGAACTCACGAGATTGAAGGAGGTAGGTAGCGAAGGACAATGAGCACACTGATAACGAACACCGATGATGTGCTGTAGCTATGTCGGCAAAAGGGAAGCCAATGAGAGAGGTACACACACCAAACGACAATTATTACATGCAATTTGATGGTTGTCGAGCGAATTGAGTAGTGTAGTGGTAGACCCTGTTCCGACGACTGTCCTTACCACATCCTGCGAAGCATCCACGGGGTAGCCAACGTTTGCAGCGTCCCGTCCCCTCCACAAGTAAATAGCACGTTGACTGGCGTTCTGGACCTGGAATAATCATCAAGATACTGTTTGAGCTGCTTATAATAGGCATGCCTACTTGGGTTGTACCCAGGGGGAAAGGGATCTTACGCAGGTGCCAGTCAGTCGGATAATGGAATGACAGCCGAAAACCAGCTAACCTTGATCAATATATGCGACAAATCATGTCCCCCTTCTGATGAATGCAAATTTCCCGGAAGGCCAGCCGATTCACAGTTGGAACATATGTCAACATCTGAGCAGATTGCGCAGTGAAAACGCGCGCCAAAAATGTCACGCATGCAGCTGCGGAAACAAAATTAGGGAAAAACAAAGAACATAACAAGTGAGGGCATACTGGAAGCACTGTACTTCGGGATGCTTCATAGCTGAAAGAAAAGAGAGTTACCGGTCGAAATGTATCTTTATGAGGAGAACCCCTACATTGTTCGTCCCCAGAATCAAATTGTTGACTTGCCATGAAATCAGGCTCACTGGTCGACCTTTTTGGTTTATCTGGAACAAGGATGAAAGGATGGGAAGGGTGAATATCGTGGACTTGACTATGAAACAGGATCAGAATAAAACTAGGGAACACAAAGAAAAATGGCGTGCCTATAACACGCTCGGCACAAGCTGATTTTGGGACACACAGCACACTTATACCTCTGAGAAGATGTGACGGCGGAACATGTTGAACATGTTGATACTGAACTCTCTTCCTGGACTGCGGGGTGAATAAAAATTAATATCAGTCGCACTACAAAAAAAAGAACTATACTTGCCAACATTCTCCCAGCCACGTTGACCCCACAGTTTCTCGTGGTATGCGTGCCGAAGGTGACCTTTCTTCGGAGCGGCCTTACGCCAGCTGAGAGCCTGCTGCGGGTCTTCAGATGATGATGGCACAACAGGACCGGGAACAGCTGCAAAAATGGCATGATCACGACCAGCAGTATCAATGCATTGAGGGCATAGTTCGTAGCCGACCGTAATAGTGACATGTGTCTCTATGTGTGGTTGTATCAAATCAGGGGGCCTACCCAAACCAAAGAGAGATGGGACGGGAAGCCGGGAAGAAAAATATTGTGATCGCTGCGGGTGTGATGGAGGTGGGGGATACCGAGTGTGCTGAGATTGTTGTTGGAGGTGAGATAAGGATTCAAAGCTCCCGACAACAGTTGGAGAGGAACTGAACACAGCATTACTTGATGGAGGGGGTGGAGGATATGAATTTTCGTAACTGCCATTTATAATTGGGGAGGAACTGTATTCAAAATAACTGTGGGGACTCCTTTGAGAATTTGTTATATCCTTTCCCTTGCCTTTGCTTGCTGTAATTTTCTGCTTTGGCTCCTTTTCTCCACAAGTCGAACACACGTAGCGAATCGGGTTGAGCATGATACCACAGTTGGAGCAATCAGTCAGAATATGCTCAGGTGGCTCTGAGAGAGGTGGAAAGGAATGGTGTATGTTCAAAGACGGAGCTGGAGGCGATGGTCTGAGGTCGTGTCTGATATTAGCCTGCTGAGTAGCCACCCAATCTAAATGCATAGACGATGGCCTTGGCTGCACAAATTCATGTGAAACCCCATTTTCACTCTGACCATGTTCGAGGTAGGGCCCTTCGTCGTGGTCCTGCGAGCTAGCAGTATAAGTGTAGTAGTATGACCCTCGGTTATTGCGTTCGAGGGCAAGATCGCCGTCCAAACCATCATTGAGAGAGAAGGATACATCGTCGGATTCAGAAGGTTGAGGCAACCTACCCAACTTGGAGACGATGGCACGCTCCTCTTGTTCCTTCAACCATGCCTGGCCGCGGGCATTCTCTCCTATATCGCGATGAACACTTGAAGCATCACTCAGAGTGTCCTGAAGCTTTAACTGTTCAAAGACTGCGGAGAGATCTTCTGGGTACCGATTAACAGCGCTGAAAACGAGACTCCCATTAGACAAGGTGAAACTGGAGGCCTCCCGGGAGTCTTGCAATGGCTCCGGGTGATGAGCCTTCTTGCCTTGAAATGACAGCATGGGAGAAGCGAACGATCCGGGGTTCGATGCATCATCCACATCGAAAGGGCTGTTGACTTGAGGCGTCATGCGCAGCGAGTTGGAACCGAAATCCTTGGAGCTGACAGTTACAGAGTCATCTTCTGGTTCCCCTTGGGGTTCAATAGAAAATGAATACTGGCTATCATTACGCCCCTTAAAATCATCAATGCTGGCAAGCGAGGACGTATCGGAGAGACTGGGTCCCTCATACTCCATGCTCACGTCGACACGAATTGTGATTTTTCGATTACTGAAACTCCTCCCAGAAAGTATGGACGCTGCAGAGGATAAAGGGGCATCGTCTCCGGCTTGGAAATAGTTGACGGTTTCGATTAGGTCGTCATCACTATGGATGCCTGTGACTTCACCGTCATCGTCCTTCCATACAATGATGTACGTCGTTCCAAAGAGCGAAAAAGCTTGGTCAACCTGACAAATTGAATTCACAATTTATAATGAATCAAACAATAATAGTCACTCGACCTTGTGCCGCAGCATTTCATAATTGCAGTTGCGAGCTGAGTGGAATGTGATGCGCTTGTGTTTTCCATTGAACGAGCATTTCACAACCAAGGGCTTATCAGGACACCTGTTCATTTTGAGGCTAGGATATTAGGACTTGAAAGATAAAAGACGCTTGAAGACATGCGGAGGGCAGAACAGCATCTCGATCTATGTCCGCAGCATCTGTTTCTAGAAATGGAAATGCTCAATTGATCTCAAGAGTCGGTCAGTGGTACAACTGGGTAGATGGGCACAAAGTAAGAGAGCAGATGAACAGTGGGATGTCTGTCTGTATATTACTTTTGAATAAGGACGTCTTAGAGGAATACGCCCCACCCAATCAATTTATTCCTTAGCTCACAATAGATGTGTCTATCTAATCAACAAATATGAATTCTCCCTTCGAGAAATTGTGGACGTAACTAAAGGCAACCCTCGTGCAGACTCCACAATTTGGCAAAAAGCCTCTTTCATGGCAATTTCAAGTTGATTGTCGACTTCATCTCTCCTAATGCACTGACCATGATGATTGCTAATAGTCGAAAAGCTTGCACTTGCTGTAATGACTATTCAATGCATCCTGAATGTCTTTTCGAATACCGCCCTTGCTGATCATACCACCATCGATATAACAAAAGTGGCTGAGTAAGATACGATCAGCTTTCTGAAACTTGGTTCGACGTCAAATGGTATCCTTACGTATTGCAGGCCGGAGTAATGCACTTCAGACAGACACTTAATTAGCTTCAAGATCTGACGGGCTAGATGTCTTACAGTCATATGGTTGCACCCTTCCGATTTTTGGACAGGTGTACGGCAGCCTATAGAATGTTTCGTAGCCGATTTATATCATAGAAGGAGGAAACGAACCTGGGCAAGCCTTCCAACCTTGCTGCTGCATGAGATGACGAGGTTCGGATGATCCATCACAGGAATGTTGCGGGCCCCCAATTGCGACTTCTTGCTGGCAGGTTTTACACCATACAAACTGGCATCCTGGCCACGGGCAGGTTATGTTCCTTGCTTCTTCAAGTTCTTGGCGGTCGACTAGCATGGTCCGGACGCATCTAAGAGGGACGACACTTATTTCACCTCTTCCGCTTCAGGCTGCAATACTCACCGACGACAGTTGAGCGGTATGCAGAGGGATGTGATCTGTAGCTCTTCAAAGATCTTGTAGTCGTCCTCAGAAATACCAATCTGTTGGATGACATTCTGGTCGACGACTATGGATTCTAATCAATAACTTTGACTCTTTCAGAGGCTTGTCTCACCTCCATGGTCTACTCTATTCTTGTCCGCTACGCACAATGGGCACAAAATAGGGAAACGTCTCTCGGATATTTTAGCCTTAGCGTGACCACGAAGACAATCCCTACAGAACCTATGTTCACAAGCCCCGACACGAGCGACCGAATCCTGAGGATATTTGTCAAAGCAGATCAAACACTCAAAAAAAACTGGTTGCATCCGTTGGAGTATTTCTCTTTGATTCACCAACTGTTGATTTTCTTCCTCGTACTTCCTTTGAAGCTCCAGTGCGATGGCGATATCACGGTCCAAGTCAGATGTAAAAGGATTCATGTCTGCAAACCCACCAGGCATGGTGGGATTCTGATGCAATAGTGCCGTGGAAGGGAGTGGGGCGCCACTTCGACCATTGTTTGAAACGACTGAAGCATAGCTCTGAATTTGCGAGCCAGGAGACGATGATCCGTGATTAGAATTCGATTCTTTGCTTTGTTTTCCCTTGCCGCTACGAGGCCGTTCAACGAGACGCCAGCTCCCTTCACCTCCCTGAGCATGGGGGGATTGAGGTGAAGATAAAATGGAAGGTGTTGAAGACAAAGAGAAAAAATTATTTCGAGTCCGGGAAGAAGCCTGATTATGTTTTTTCTCGCGCTCCCGTTCGTGCAAGCGAATGTTTTTCTGATACTGGTCGTAATCCTCACGGCGACGACGTTCAATGTATTTGGTTCTCTCTTCCAAAAACCGATGCTGCCTCTCGAGCTCATCGACCTTCTGACGGAGCTCAGAGACCCGGGCTTTCTCACTGGCAACATCTGCATAAGAGGACAGAAGCGCCATGCTCGACTCGAGAAGGATCTGAGTCGTGGACGGCTCTTCCTCCAAGGGCAACAGGATGTGGCCGGAGAAATACCCAAGGAGCTGGGCTTGCCACTGAAGTGACGGGTCGTTGAGGAGGTTCTCATCAAAAAAAAGAAGGTCGCTCAGGTAGGCAGCAGCCATCTTAATGTTGGAATTGATAATGAAACCCAAGCCATCAGGGTGGGACGGCCGAGGGTGAGAGTCAAAGAGGATGTAAACGCTTCTTTTCGCAATTTGAGTCCTCAGGCAGGCAACAATTTCTGGAGGTCTGGTGATAATGGCTATGACAGAACGTTCCGATGATACGTCCTCCAATGCTCTGAAAGATGGTAATTGTCAGTCCGTTCGAGTGGACCATGTTTCAGTATACTCACCCTAGTAGATCGTCAAAGCCCCGTTTCGAAGCTTCGCTATAGGTGCAGGTTTGTAAGGATAATGTATTTCTGAAGATAGGGACTTTCAAAAGCTCCTCGATCTCTAGGTGAGAATTACTCTTCCAATAATCACAAATTGAAGTAATTTCCTGAGGACAATCATATGAATATACTCCCATGAAATGGGGAACGCCCACCTCAATAGTTTTATGAGACAAGAGCTCACTCATGAGTTCTAGACCCTGCATGTTTTCCTCTTTCTCAAGCTTGAAAGCTATACGTGCAAAGTTCAGCGCTGCCAACCCGCAGGTTGATGCGCTGATTCGCTTGCCCAGCTTGTCGCCGTATTGGCTCGAACCCTTGGGTGACACAATTTCTTGTACTCCACTACATATTTTCTCAAGTATTGCATCCGTGTCAAGAGCATCTGAGTTTGTAGAATCAGCCATTATTGAATGATTGGAAGTCTCAGAGTTTTCAACGATTTGGACTACGTGGCAAGATGAGGAGGGCTGATTCTGGGATTTCATACTTGAAAATCAAGGCAACGAGAGGAAGGCTCGACTTTTAACGGTCATGGACTCGTGACCCAGCACATGTTCGGCACATGTTCAAGTTGATAACAAAAGGCTTTGCCATCCATCAGAATTCTTCAGAATATACGTCGCAAGTCTAACATGCCATATTATAATTTGTATCTCGGGACTCTTGTGCCCTTTTGCCCGGTCTGCATGTCACGAAACCGAAACCCCAAACTCAGTGTTTGAGAAAAGGATGTCATCCTATTAATGACCCAGCTCTAGGGTGGGAATATACAAGTACGTGAAAATGCATACCATATACAGTAGAGATAGTTATTGGAGTTGCTTTCTTATTTTGTGTATTTCTAATTTTGGTTTTTTTACTGTGAGATTTATCTTTTGCAAGAGTTGTTAATTATTGATGCT
>Ga0157366_1000133_pt1 | contig 39417 bp, 53 predicted proteins | sample AttbisABBM1_FD_113149 | JGI IMG/M metagenome (GOLD analysis project Ga0157366, IMG submission 113149) | Fungus gardens microbial communities from leaf cutter ant in Botucatu, State of São Paulo, Brazil - Atta bisphaerica ABBM1 | ecosystem: Host-associated > Fungi > Mycelium > Unclassified ...
TAGATGAATGATCATTCATTTAGACTTATTGGTTGTTGGAGGTGTCCAAATATTCTGCAACAATGGGGTCGCAGGTAATTACGGACAAGTATCGTTGCATCCCAGGATGTCTGCTCGTGTCTGCGTGTTACCCACAGGTCAGTGGTGCTGCTAATGACCCGTATCCATCCCTGACAGCTTTGCAGAAGCAGTTCAAACGTTGTCTACGCATGATCACCAAGTTCCTTTCATCCGACTCCCGCACCCCAGGACAGGTTCATGGATCTTGTTGAATGTTGTTGTCCTTTGACCTGATTTTCTGGCAGGAGTCCCGGCTCTCTTTTTGCCGGTAGAAGCTAAAGACAATGTAGGAGAAATGTCAAGTCAGATTCTGGAAGTCCAGGCGGTGAACCCTGTGAATCCAAGATCTTGGTTCATAGAAGACGAAGTCATTTCTGGTGAATAGTTTATTTTACCATGATCAAGGAGATTCCTGATGTTTGCCTATCTGCTTACAGATGGAAGATTAATGCTCATGACTCGTGTGGATCCTGTCTTTCTGCTCTTGCCTATCTTGCTTTGCATTCAACCAGTAAATCTTGCCAACAACAGTGGTTCCTAATTGTCTCTCAAAGTTTATGTCACAGACCGATGGTTCGCCTGGTCAGTTCAGGCCTGCAGATGATATTCTAGAAGAAGCGGCGGTCGTGATACAGGAACAGTATCAAACAAGGAAAGAGGAACATGTGTTAAGCGAAGATGTCTTGCACTTTGCAAGGTTGAAATGCACAAAGAATGCTCTCAAAAGGGTTTGTGATGTAAAAGGTCAGTAATTTAGGTGGTAAGTAGCCAGAGGACAACGGCTTACAGTTCTCTGTCTACCAATACAGAAATTAGTGAGGATATTACAGTGTACCGATATTCACAGGAACGAGCACTAGGATACTTACGCTCGAAGGTCCTGCGTCTTTCCGAGCCCAAAACGCTGGAAATTTCAAGAAGCATTACTCGGAATCTGGCGAAAGACGGTCTAATGGAGGATGGAAATGAAGAATTACTGAAAGGTGAGCGTTCTCCCTATTTGAAGGAATCCCTTCCTCACGCTCCCCAGCTGGACAGCTGAAGGCGGCATGCGACCTTGTCGCTCATTACCTCTCACCAGACACTTGTGCTCTCCTGTACGCATCCTTTGAGTCAGTGAAAGCAAGTTATCATGCCTAGGTGAATGCTTACGTTTTATTTTGAATCAGTTTTGTACAACTAGATGCTTTTTTGAAAACTGCTGCTATGGAGGCGATGGCTTTGACTACTCTTCCAGAGCATTCCGAACCCAAAGCAGCTAAGACAGCAGCTGGAGACAAGAAGCGAAAAGCAGCTAGGGCTTCTCAGGGTGTGGAGTCGCTGAAAAAAGTGAATGTCAATGGAATGGCAAAGCTGTCGAGCTTTTTCAAGAAGACGGAAAAAGTGCCATCATAGTTGTCTGACCTATTTTTGTACGCATATACCCTCCCGTGTCCCATTTATCTGTCCGTACGTCAGCTGCCTGTATTGATAACTTGCCCTTTCTCTCTTACCTTTTTCTCGCTTCAGCTTCTCGTGTCTTCTACCATTCTCAATGAAATATTTCAAAACATATGTCGACAAAGGTGTACAGACTGATTCTCATGTCGACAAGAGTCTTCTTACTTCCTCGTGCTCTGACATGCCATACATACAAAGGGTGTTAGATGATCCTCAGTCGTCAGATTTCTGTTCTCCTTCGCATTTTTCTAATCGTTCTAGCGCATATATCGACTCCGATGCATCCCTTTCTGATCGCTCGTGTCATGTTCTCAAGCGTCACATCATACACAATCAGCGGCCATTGAAATATGGCCATTTGGGCTGTGGCAGGCCCCACCATCTCGCCTTTACCAATGATAGAATTGTGTCCCTTCCGGAGACCTCGCCGCCTTGTGGAATCACACAATCACCTAGACGCCTTGTGTCTATGCCGGAAAGTTTGAAAATGTTACGCTACTCCCATGATCACTTGCAGCCGCTCCTGGGTTCAGAGCCTTCCGATATTTCTCTTGCTTCCAATGGCACCACTCAAACAAACAGCTTTCAAGGCGAGCATGTATTTCTTAGTGGTATTCCTCAAACGCCTTCGCCACCTTCCTCCCCCGAGTCTGTGGTGATTATTGGGAACGAAGATCAAGTACCACGAGCGTTCTTACGATCCAAGTCGACTGTCGACGATACTGACCTTCATGGTATGTGTTGGGATTTTACTGTGTCAATAGTCACGCATCCTGTCCAGGTTGGACCCAGTGGAAAGGCTCCCCCCCCAAACCCATACCTGCGCTACATGGACCGTTGTCTTTGCCCTATGCCCGTTGTCCCTCGTGGGTATTGCTCTTTTTACGTCAGCTCTGAAATTCATCCGAATTAGGGGTGCAGAGGGTACTGTCATTGAAGGGGAAGACCTGACGCATATGATTTGGGGACTAGACTCAAATAGCTCACAACTCGTCCAGTCGAGTCATCAATCGAGTGGGCAAGTCTGCAAATCCCTTCTGCAGCCCACATCATCTTCCCGAGACTCGAAAGAGACTCCTTTCCAAGATCACATCGTGCAAAATCTCTACAATCGAGATGTCATTGATTTATCCCTTCCAGAACTTCAAGCTCCGTCTGGTCGTGTCAATGACATACAATCTGCTCGACCGGCAAGAACATACTTGAGTCCCGTAGAGGACTTAAGGAGGGATCAAATTAATGATATTCAAAGCAAGAAAACGAATAAACACGAGCTTACGAGGCGAGATTCACCCATACAGCTTTACCCATATTCGTTCCGACTTCTGCCAGAGGCTAAGTCATGTAATGCTGGACTTGGAATCGACTTGTGGCATGGTAACCTCAGAAGCGGAACGTTCGGCGCTACGTTTGTTTCACGCGATGCTAGGGATTCATCCCTCGTACTCAGCCAGCCTCCGCGGACCATATACCCCACCCATATTTATCAGACCCAACCCAGCCTTCCTGTTCGCGACACCCGCACTTTTGAATATATTGGATCACACCCGGGTATACCGACACCTCCGGACACTAGTTCACCCCAGTGGTCTCCTCGTTTCCGGCATAGTCATATCACAGGCATATCTCCCGAAATTAATCATCCCGCCAACGTCTCTCAGTATCCTACACAGTACTCTACTCGTGATACTCTCGTCTCCTCTCAACAGGTACAACCACAGGTCCTTCTGAGAAACCTAGAACACTGCTCCGCGTCCCCTGACTACCTTGAAGTCATGCGTCGGCTACCTCCCTGTCCTTACCCCGATAACGTTGGTGCCGACCGTTTCAGCTCTGACAGCCACAACGGTGACACCCAATCTCCTCCTAAGCATCGTTTTTCTCAGGACAAATCTAAAATTACTCCACTATCCCCTGTTTCTCCTGAGGTGCGACGCGGTCTCGTTCAGCACCAACCACGTTCTATTCCTCTAGCACGTCTAATTCAGCGCAGACTGTCATCTGTTGTCGAGGAAGAGATCGTTGAGAACAGTTCGTGTGACATTCATAGACCTCTTACCTCATCACCTCCGAGTGGGAAACAAGGGTCTGGATGCCCAAATCTGAATGACGACTCCCACAAGGAGGACAAGACAAGAGTACTGATGCCGGGTCGCAAAGCAACTATTATAGCCAGTTCCGCGGCAGGTCCGACGGACAATCATGTAAAACGAGCGTATAAACCCTCCAGACGTCCTTCGCGCCGTGCTCCGACGGGCCCCCAAGATGCATCAACCAAGCTACAGATACCTCCGACAAAAGTTGACCAACCTGCCATGCCAGCCTACCGTACTGAAGGAAACAAGGAAAACGCGACATCTGCTCAAAAAAATGTTTCAAAGTCGAAGAAAAAGAAGTATCCGAAGAAGCAGGGCCTTGTTTCCCCTGCTGCCAAGAATTAGACATAGAAGATCCAGTCATGTCATCATACATAAACAAATTGGACGAAATAAAAGCCTTGTGTATTTCAGCTGTCCTAGAGACAACCATCATTCGTAATCAAGCTTTAACAAATAGGTTGGTGAACTTGTCGACAGGCATTTGGGTCAATACTTTAGCATCAGATACCGAATCTAGGATCCTATGACGAGTGACTAGAGTGCGATAGCAATGTGAGGCATAGTACTTACTTCTTCTGGTGAGCTTCATCAAAATGGTAAGAGATATGTCTGAGGAAAGTTTCTCTGTTAAACGAATTCTTGTATTGAAGAAAATGCTGACTTTTTGAATTTGTTGATCAAGAGAGGGGTACCCTCAGTACGACGCCTCTTGTGGCCAATGGGATATTCAACCTCGACTTCATCGAGGACAGTACCATCATTAAGCTCAACGAGGAGAGCATTGCCAATAGAGCGTTTCTCAGGATCGTGATATTCGACGCTGAAGCGCTTGTCCTCGACACAGTAGATCTTGGCGCGAAGGGCATCGATGCGATGGTCAGCAGCAGAAGCGTCAGTACTGAAGACCGAGAATAAGAATGTGGTGGCCTGTACAGAAACCACAAAACTTACTAGCTGTCAGAGGTCAATTCACCGAAGATGAGAGGATAAGCAACCATGTAGTTGATCGCGTGACTGGGGGAAGAATGAGATTATAATTATAATGACATAAACCACACTAAGCACAAACTCTCGGTCAGCAAAATTGTCAAGAGGACCTTGCTTGTCAATGATACGAATGGCGGCCTCTTGAGTGCGAATCCTAACGCTCTTGATATCATCAGAAGTCTTTCCTAGAGCTTTGAGCTTGTTGTAAATGGTGTGTGCAGCCTCAACGGCAGTCTGAGCGTGAAACTCTGCAGGGTAGGAAATTTTGAAGAGAACGTTCTCCATGATGTAAGAGCTGAAAGGCCTCTGGAACTCAAAGGGTTTGCCCTGTGAAGTCAAACATGAGATATGACACTTCTCACAGATGAACGAGCGTACACACCTTGAAAAGAACGTCGTAGAAGCCCCAAGTCTTGGCAGTCAAAACAGAAGGAAGACCCTTCTCACCTTTCTTGACGAAAAGAGCGAGATTGACTGCCCGAGAACAAGCATCACCAGCAGCCCAAGATTTACGAGGGCCAGTGTTAGGAGCGTGACGGTAAGTACGGAGGGATTGTCCATCAACCCAGGCCTGAGAGACAGCGTCGATGGTTTGGTCGCGGCTAAGACCTAGTAGCTTGGAAACGACAGCGGTAGAGGCAACCTTGACGAGTACAACGTGATCAAGGCCGACGCGGTTAAACGAGTTAAGGAGAGCAAGACCACCCTGAATTTCGTGTGCTTTAATCATAGCCTCGAGGATATCGCGGACGGTCAAGGCTTGCCCCTGGCGAGCGAGGTGATCGGCCACAGCCAGAATGGCACCGAGATTATCAGATGGGTGGCCCCCTGTTTGGATCTGAAGGTCAGTGGTTGGTTAGAGTGATGAGGAAGAAAACAGACATTCAGCAGCGAGGAAACAATCATTATAGTCGAGCCAGCGAATTTGAGCACCAATATTGAAGGCGCCACGGATGGGGTCAAGCTGGTAATTAGTCCCGGGCACACGAGTACCTACATGCAAAGATTCGGACCAATATATAAATGGAGGGTAATAGATACTGGAGGTACAAACCATTGGGAACAATGGTTCCCTCAACTACAGGACCCAAGAGCTTCGTGCATTCAGGGAAACGAAGAGCTTCGAGGCCACAGCCAATGGTATCAATTAGACAGAGTCGAGCAGTCTCAAAAGCAAGCTCCGAATCGATCTGGTAGGTGTGGACATAGTTTGCAATGTCCTGGAGAACTTTGTCGGCTTCTGGGCGCACAGTAGATTCTGCGAGATGGTGAGCAGACATGGTACGAGAGAGAGAAGTGGAAAATGCGAAAACGGGAGAGCCAGTAATCGATGACCGAAGAGCCGGAGTAGAAAGAGAAGGACGAACTGATGAGCTGATAACAGAACGGAACAAAGATGGATTTGGTTTTACAAGTCTATAAGGACTCGCAGCAAGAGTCGTGCGCGTAGCTGCAAGCATTCCTCGTTCCTCTAACCAACGTCTACTAACGAGTGCCTTGGCAAGTATTTGGCACCTCCTCCAAGAACAAATACTGCAGATAACGGTAATTACAAACCCTTCAAACCTTTCACAATGCCATCCGACGACGACGACGGTCCAAGTAATGCTCAGCATCAGGAACACCACGTTAAAAGACGCCGTCTACATGGCGCCTGCGATATCTGCAGGCGGAAGAAGAGTATGTACCCTCCTAATTCTCTTGTCGCCTCGCTTCTAACTACATACCCTAGTCAGATGTAAGATACGAAGAACCCTTCACACGTCCTCAAAACTCAGCGCTCCTAGGTGATAGTGCTGAGATGCCCAACAAGATGTGCTCTAATTGCACTACCTATAATCTCAAATGCACCCATGACATTCCACGACATGCTAGCAAGGTGCTTGATTCCAGTTTCGTTTATGTTCTCGTCCTCACCGACATAATTTCAATCTGAAGAAAGAAATGGAGAAAGGGTAGGCTAGTACTAGATCTTTTGGTTGTCTATCTCAAAGTCAATCTAGATATATTCAAGTCTTAGAAGACCGCCTAGACAAAATGGAACAACTCCTCCGCAGTGTACGACATTTCCCCTTCCATCCGCAGCAACTCAGTTTGGCGTCACAGATCCGCCCGGAGCTCGACATTGAGCAGTCTGTTGCATCCTCCAATTCACCTAAGAGTGCACACGGCGCACACACTCCTCCCAGCATTAGCTACTCTCGCAGTACTCCTGTCGCAGATATCCTGTATCCTACTCCGCAGACCTTGCCGGACTCTGTAGCTTTCCATGCATCACCCACAGTTGGGAGTCAAGGCTCATCAGAAGAAGAGGATCTAGCACATATTGGTTTGTCTCGGCAATTGAGCAAATTGGCTATAGACACCATCGAGAACAGATTCTTTGGTAAGTCGAGGTGAGTCATTCCAGCTATTTAAAGCCTATCTATCACACAGCCAACATTTCAGCGCGTTCATGCTGATGCAGCATGCGACTGCCGTCAAAACCGAAACAATCGGGGTCGAGGTCTCTTCCGGAAAAAACATTCGCCGCCCTTTTTTTTGGGACCTTCGTTCTGTGAGTTTCCTCATCTCTCATCAACCATGGTTTGCGTTGAACAAGAAGCAGTGGGAAGTCGAACACGTTAATTCAGACCTCCCTCAATTTGAATTTCCAGACAAAGATTTGTTAGACCATTTAGTATCTCTCTATTATGAACGTCTCAATCTCTACGCTCCCCTTCTCCATCGCCCAACCTTTGAACGAGACCTCGCAAATGATTTACACCTTCACGACACAGGTTTTGGTCAAGTTGTCCTCATGGTCTGTGCACTGGCATCTAGATGTACCAATGACCCACGTGTCACCCTCCCAAATGACAAAACTGGTCTTTCAAGTGGCTTCAAATTCTTCCGACAGACACGCTTGATGAGGAACAAAATACTCGATAGAGCCAGTTTGTATGATCTACAGTATTTCTGCGTAAGTGATGACTTCCTCCTGCCATAGGAAGAAATGAATGTCCAGTCAGTTGGTCATCCCATACCTACTGGCATCCTCCCTTCCTCAGGCTGGCTGGAGTCTGGTGGCACTGGCCCTGAGATTTGCACAGGAGCGTGGAGCACATCGGCGCCGGGGTGACCAAAGACCCACTATAGCCAGTGAGCTCTGGAAGCGATGTTTCTGGTATATATATATACGATGTGTTCTTTCAACCTGAACTCACCCACTCTTTATTTTAGGTGTCTTATAACCTATGATAGGTTGACAAGCTCGTTCGTTGGCCGAACCTGTGCAATACAAGATGAAGAGTGTGTCAGATTCCATCTGTTCTCTTACTCTTGCTCATCCACTCCCAAGTTTCGATGCAGATCTTCCAATAGAAGTCGACGATGAATACTGGGAGTGCGAGGATCCAGAACAGAGTTGGAAACAGCCTCCTGGAAAACCATCCAAAGTAACTGCATTTAACGCTCAGCTGCGGCTTTGCGAAATACTTGCTTTCACACTACGGACGTTGTATTCCAACAAAAAGTCTAAGCTTCTAACAGGGCTCATTGGAGATCAGTGGAAGGAACGCGTAGTAACCGAATTGGACTCATCCATGAACAAGTGGAAGGATTCTCTACCAGATCACTGTTCGTCTCGTTTCTTCATGATACGATTTTCCTGAATTGCGGTTTTTCAGTGCGATGGGATCCAAATCAACCCGAAAATCCATTCCTACATCAATCCGCATTTATCCATTCAACATTTTACTACCTTCAAATTCAGATACATCGCCCCTTCATCCACAAAACAACTTCACTGTCGTTCCCATCGCTGGCAATATGTACAAATGCGGCACGTACATGTAGTCACCTCCTCGATGCAAAGGGCCCTGGGTGGATATACCCGTATCCCAATATATTCGTTGAGTGGATGCTTCTACTTACCATCTTCGAAATGCCTAATACGTATTCCTTTCAACAGATTTCTGCTTATGCTTCAGGGATTGTACTGCTGTTGCACATGTATGGCGGCCGTAGAGCGGGTCTTCAAACGGATCCTGAGAAAGAGATGAAAGATATTCAAAGATGCATGGATGCATTGCGAGCTATGGAAAAAACGTAAGATACTACGAAGTCAAGTACTACATCCGTTGACCCAGCTCATTAGGTGGCATGTAGCCGGCAGATTCTCGTGGGTATATATCTATCACGGAAGTATGCAAAACTGAAGTTTCTCTAGTGACATTCTAACAGATCTCGCGACACATCATGAAGGTCAAAGACCTCTTCCCAAATATGTCTCCACAAAGCGCCAACGAGATGAGAAACCCCGCCCACGACAGCGGCAATGGACTGATCCAACAACCTCGCTGAACCAACTGCGTCCACAAAAGTCCAGACCACCACGTCAGCCTAAAGGATGGCTACAAAATTCCCCTCCGATGAAAGTCATTTCCGAAAGAATTCCGAGATCAAGATCATTGTCGGAACAGGGTCCTGCAGCACCATTTGCCTTGTCGCTGCAGACACCACACATCTCACATTCAAATAATCAGCAATTTCTTTATCCAGGGCTCAATCCCAGTCCCTCTGTTGCAGAGCCGGCTTTCTCAACAGAGGGCCCCGATGCCTGGGGCTTGAACACCCTTACACTAGGACAGATAAGTTCAGGACCAGTGCCTCAGACTTTCGGTGGCTCGATGCCCCGTGGACAGGGCTTCCCTGACGCATCTTCAAATAGCATCGGTGATTTGTTTGAATCACACCCTGACGACCAGGTGTCGGCAGCCTTTTCCATTCAGGACCAGTCGCTGTCATCTTTATCGTTCGATGCAAGCCAAGACATAACTGCACTTTGGTCAAATGTGCCAAGTGATTTCAAGTAAGTCATACTCTTTTGGCCTCGAAGAGAGGCTAACGTTGAATCTCATAGCATCACGGATTGGGATCAATTTGTGACTAGCATGAACGGGACAGGTGGAACATGGCCAGCCGCTTCAACGAGTTTTGATGCTAGTCAAGTCTGATAGATCAGACTTATTAGATTTGCCAGGGCAACCTCGATTACAATATGTTACAATATGTATGTATAATTTATATCAGAATGTAATATCAATGGCGGACTATGATAAGTGCATAGTGAAAGCTACTCCTCCCCTTCGTCGTCGTCGACGTCAACATGATGTGTGTGACCAGGAGGAACCTTAGATGGTTTAGGAGTGGGAATAGGTGACTCAGAGACAGCGACGTCTTCCCGACGCGTGAACTTGAGCCTACTCAGATCACTTTGGAGCCCAACCTTCCTGTCTTTGTCGTCGGTATTGGCATTATTAGCACCGTCAGCACCATGGCCAGAATCCACGTTGTCGGCTTTGTCGTCAGCATACAGGGTACCCAGATTCTGGTCGTCTTCTATGCGATTCTCGAAGGAGTCCCTCTCGTCTGTAAGTGTTTCACTGGTAACTTGCTTGTACGAGGGTTTGCCTAACGAGCCGGATCCTTGAGGGTGACTTATGTTGGCAGAGTCATCCACCTGGAAAACTTCGGCCTCGGGGACGGGGTGATCAGCCAAAAAGGATGGTCCAAATTTAACGTCACCAGCATCCTTCTGAGATATTGTTTGCTCAAGCCCATGGGATAGAGAAGAAGGTTTGGCGTCCTGAACCGACGGAAGAACTGCATTGAGAACTTTTGAACAGTCTGCAAGGATGTTGTTCTGCTCGCTTAAGTATCCACTACCAGACTGACAGTCTGTGCTCTATATTGGATGCCTCATGAGTGAATGATCAAAACACAATCGGGTTTAATACTCACACTGGAGCCATCATTGATGTTGGTGTTATGAGGTTGATCGTTCCATGGGAGGGCAGAAGAAAGAGCGACGAGGCATCCAAGGGATACAATGAACTGTGGTGGAATCATGAAAGCGAAGGTTTGAATGGCTAAGAGTAATGATGCTTTGGGGGGGATTTCGGACAAGTTTTATAGGTCATGGAAAAGCAGCTGACAAAACAAACGTAGATCGGTCATCCATTTAGGCCTTACTTGAGCCGTCATGGATGTCAGCCTCCCAAAACTGCTAGAGTCACATTTCGGCCCAGATTCTGAGCCAATTCAAGTCATGAAAACTATGCAAGCAATTTCTGGTCAAAGTAAGGCCAGTGTACTCCAGCTTGAACAGCAATGGTCTGCGATTTCCGAAGACAGGAAAATGGCCCTCGTCAGTGAATGTAGGTAAGGCTCTGATGTGTACCTGCTTTTCGGACATTATACACGACTTCAGCGTCCGAGATCTAAAATCTACACTCCAAGAGACATGGGCCGATCCAACAATGTCTTCTTTCTTGCTCAAAGACCAAGATCGAATAGCTGCAGCTCTAAGCCTAGTATCGAATAAAGATAGAAGAGCTACTCGCAGGGGCCAGTTTTCTGCGCCAGACACATTACCTCCAGAGGTCCAGATTCTGCACGATAACATCAATACTATCAAGCTCTCCAGCTGGAAGTGAGGCTCGAGTTTTCGAATGAATATCCCACTCTGACATCACAGACAGCTTCCCTGCGGAAGCAGCTGCCTTTATCCGAACGTCCCGTAATTCTGACCAAAACGCATATGACACCTTGGTGAAACTCTTTGCGGTGCCTTTTCGCGTCGAAAACTCTCCCCTTATGTATGTATGATCCAGAAACTTAACGAATCAAGTCAAGTCAAGTGTGCTGCAAGCGAACAAGAGGCCATCATACTCGTCACAATATACGACAAGATCCCATGGAGCCCGTGTTATGTCACTCGCCTGTCTCAGCACGCGTTCTTGTCATCTCAAACGCTGGATGAGTTGTGCAAGGCTGTTCCATGTGCACCCTACGCTAGCTGTATCCCATCCAGCCAGAATGAATCTGTCCGCAACTATGTGCCTGAGGAAGACTCTGGATGTGTCCTATGTATTGAAGGAGTAGCTTATGGGGAGAATGACTATGCCAGGTATGAATGATGGAGTCAACTATTGGTTTATTATTCTCATCATGAAGATAGAAAATTCGTAAATCATCTTGTGACCCAGTCCAAACTCAAGACGCCCATGGAACGAGCTACCAGTTCTTTGGCTGAGACATCACTGTCATCTATGTATTTTCGTATCAATGAGCCCTATTGGCTGTTGCATCGGGGAAACTGCGAGCATTTTGTTGTCATTGAACAAATCAGGTGCACAAACGTCAGCGGAGATAAGCACGAGCAGTACTGAATTCAGAGCTTTCAGGGCGATACACCCTTCGGATCCACAAACAGGCTATCCAATCTTATTGCAACACACACCGCAGCTCCTGGATATTTGTCGAGCCTGCTCGAAATCACCTGCCGCGTGGTCAATTGTGAATGATATTCGACTAGGAGAGAGCCCTTCATACTTGTGTACGCCTTGCTGGGAAAATATGGGGCTACCAGATAGCCCAGAACTTGGTTCTATTGAAGTCATACCTCTTCTATACCACGTACCTTAGTTAAATGAGCGATCTCTAGATGATGTCACCTCTGATGTGAGCTAAATACAGTAGTCCAAAGTAAACCAGAACAGAAGGCACTGTTCTCAACCTCAATGTCAACATCTGTAAGTCAGGTGGTCGACATCGACTCGATTGAACAGTATGACGATGTCGTCTCTTGGATCAACGACACTCTCATATATTCCGACGACACGGAAGATCCCAGCGCTGTGGAACTCGTCAGACTTGACCAGCAAATTACCCAACTCCTTACGGCCTTGGACATGGCTTCCGAAGACTCGTCGACTCGATTAGAGAGCATCATGGACGATATATCGCGTGGGGTACCACGTCTGGCGTATGATCTTCATTTTATGAGGGATGGGGCATTGTCATTGCAGAACAACCTAGCTGATGTCCTTCGCAAGACACACGAGACAGTACCACCAATCACCGACGGTATTCTCAAGCAATTGCATAATTTGGACCTCATAAAAACTAGGATGGAGTCCGCCCGGGAGGTTCTACAGGAGGCGGAGAGTTGGAGTACCCTCGAGCTGGAGGTAACTTCCCTGATCGTAGAGAAGAATTATGCCAAAGCAGCAGAGCGACTTTCGGAAGCGAGCAAGAGTATGGTGGTCTTTCAAAACACACCTGAGTATGACCTCAGACGGAATCTCATGGTGAATCTTCAAAATCAGCTGGAAGCATCGCTTAGTTCAGCGCTTGTATCCGCCATTAATGCACAAGACATAGCAAATTGTAAAGAATACTTTGCAATATTTTCTGTCATTCAACGCGAGTCCGAGTTCTGCAACTACTATTACGCCGCACGCAGATCCAACATACTCAACTTATGGCAAACTGCTCAACTCATCGACTGTGACGAAAGTCCTTCAGGACAATATACGATGCAAGAGACTCACCAGCCATTCACAGAATTCCTCAGCAAATTCTACGAGTCATTCTTTTCCCTTTTGAATGTCGAGCGTGCGTCCATATGCTCCATTTTTCCTGATCCATGTACAATCCTATCCTCTTTTATCGCATCAACACTGTCTTCCCTCCAACCTACTTATCCCCAAAGATTATCTGCCCTCGCCAACAAGAAGCATGACACTGCACTCGCAGATCTTATCGTTACACTACGTCTAACAGAGGATTTTGCCATTTCAGTCGACAAAATAATGGAAAAGGTTAGATTTGTGAAAAGCGAACCAATACCACGACGGTCCAGCAATGCTGAGAAACCGGCACACGTTCGCCGAAGATCTAGCCGAATGTCAATGTCATGGCGTCCTGGACATCATCGGTCTGGCTTAAGCGTGAGCGGTGGGACGATACAACAGGCTCTCTCCTGGGCAGCAGATATCATGGAGTGGGAACAGGAATTATTCCAGCCCTTCCTTGATTTTCAAATTGATTATGGCTCACTCGAGAAGCGCTTTCTGGAGCGCTCTCTTGTGGAGATCACAATCGGTGACTCACCGGGACGGGTGGGGGAAGTTGACCGGCCTCGGTTGCTACGAGAGCGTGCTGTAGATATCTTTGGATTGGCAGAGGGTAGTATGAGCAGGTGCAATGCGTTTACACATGGCTACGGAGCTGTTGGGCTCGTCTGGGCTCTGGACAACTTTTTCAAGTCGTTCATGGAGCTGTGGACCACGGAGTTACAAGCTATGATATTCCAGACCAGTTCGTCTGCGAAGACACCCGCAGGCGATGAAGATCTGGCAGGTATGGATTACAGTGCTCATGACTGGTCTAATATCCAGCTGTGCCTTCACCTACTGTTATCCGCCCGAACTGTATCTGAGCGGCTGTCTGGGTTCGAGACAAAGTTACGAAGTCATCTATGTCAAGTTGCGACGAACTTCAGAATGGTCCGCGACGATCCAGTCAACTTCAGTATCAGCCCAGCCCGGGGCGAGAATCAGCTGCTCCAGCAGTCAACACTCAATTCTGTGGAGCTTCAGACCCTGCTGGAATCTGTTGGGAATGGTCCTGTGCACTCTCGAGCTGGTCATTCATATCAATTGCCTGAACCATTGCTTGTTAACGCTCGTAGATCATTGTCTCTTTTCGCCCAGACCTGCCAGACCACACTTCAGCAGTCGATTCTCTCACCGCTATGTCGGCACCTCAACTTCTATTCATCCTTGTCCTTGTGGTCTGCACCGGGAGATCCCAAGTCAAAGTCTGCCACCGATGAGAACGAAATTCAGGTACCCACCTTCTCTTTGCTACCCAGCGAAGTAATGCAGAAAGTTGCAGAAGGGTTGCTTAACTTACCGAGGCTTTTTGAATTATATGCAGATGATGACGCTCTCTCATTTTCTCCTGGGACACTTCCCCATCTTGACTATGAAATGTTGAAAGGTTTCACTGAACAAACAGCACTAGAGACACCAACTGTCTCGAGTGGGGGTCACATTCGGCGGGCTTCCGTATCCTACACTCCAAAGTCCACCATCGTTGATCCTGAGGCCATTTCTTCTGCGTGGCTCCTCTCGCTTGGACATACCTTTCTCGCATATGTTGTACAAGAGGTTCTACCGAAAATCTCGTCACTCTCTGTTTCGGGCGCGGCGCAACTAGCGTCTGATCTCGAATATCTGGCAAATATTGTGCGAGCACTGAATGTTGAAGATGAAACACTGACAAAGTGGAGAATGTATTCCGAAATGAGTGAGGAGGATATGAGAACCAAGTTAAAAGGGACGACAGACTCCGTTTTGTTAGATGTGGCTCGGCTTCGTGGACTTAGGTAATTGATGTACACAACGGTAAATATAGTTACCTAATTTGGAACAGACGTTCTGTTCTGTACATATAATCTACAACCATTATGGCCTCAGCCAGTGTGTATGTTCCCCCACTCCAACAATGAGACAGTCTAATATTTGGCTGCTCTATAGCTGTTGGCAAGGTATCGCGCGAGGACTTTCGGAGACAGAAGGATCTTGATGCCGCCCGAAAAGCGGGTACGGCACCGGCTGCCCTCGATGAAGAAGGAAAGCCCATTAATCCTCATATTCCCCGTATGTATACTAGTCTTTATCTCTCCAATATATCTCTTTGACATTTTGATTAGAATATATCTCACAGGCACCCTGGTACCTTGATACTGGTGCACCCTCGTTGAGCCATCAGCGTCGGCCAGAGCAGGAAAAATCCAAACTTGATAATTGGTACGACCGAGGGGCGAAAGCTGCTCCTGCAGCAAAGAGATATCGTAAAGGTGCATGTGAAAATTGTGGTTCCATGACGCATGCAAGAAAAGACTGCCTAGAGAGACCCAGGAAGAAGGGTGCCAAATTCACGAACAAGGATATTCAAGCTGATGATATCGTGCAAGATATCGTTGTTGGCTATGATGCAAAGCGGGACAGATACAATGGCTTCGATCCAGCTGAGCATTCAAGGGTGTACGAGCAATATGCAGCAATGGAAACCGCCAGACAGAAGCTCCGTGAGGAGGAAATCGATAAGCAAACGACAACGGATTTGGCTGCTGTACGGAAGGTTGCTAAGGCTGGGAAAGCAGAGGGGAAGTCAGGGGATCCTGATTTTGGTTCAAGTGACGAGGAGGATGCTGATGAGGATAAGTATGCAGACGCGGCAGACGCCGTAGGCCAAAAACTGGATACGAAGACCCGTATTACGGTCAGAAATTTGCGTATTCGTGAGGATACCGCCAAGTACCTTATTAATCTGGATCCGGAAAGCGCATACTATGACCCTAAGACTCGTTCTATGCGTGATGCACCGCTCAAGAACATGACACCGGAAGATGTAAGTTGGCATCGGTTTTTACTTTTATTTTACACTCATTCTGTTGTACAGGCGAAGTTTGCTGGGGAAAACTTCTTCCGTTACTCTGGTGAAGTTGAAGATGTGCAAAACCTTCAATTGTTTGCATGGAATGCTGCCGCACGTGGAAATGATGTGCATCTGAATGCAAATCCAACTGCTGGGGAGTTGCTGCACAAAGAATTCAAGGAGAAAAAAGCTGAGCTGAAAGACACTACTAAGGTTGGCATTCTGGCGAAATATGGGGGCGAAGAATACCTTCAGGTAGCGCCACGTGAACTCCGGCAAGGACAGACGGAAGATTATGTAGAGTATTCTCGGTCGGGTCAGGTCGTCAAAGGTAGAGAAAGAGTGAAGAACAAATCGAAATATCCCGAGGATGGTAATGTAATCACGGTTTTCTTCATTGCACCCTCACTCACTCCCTAATAGTCTTCGTCAACAATCACACTACTGTTTGGGGATCTTGGTATGACACGTCGAGCGGTATATGGGGATACGCCTGTTGCTGGTCTACTGTTCATGTATCATATTGTGCTGGTAAGGCTGGTATCGAGGCAGCAAAAGCATCATCTGCACAGACTCTGCTCACTGCCTCTACTTCCTCTGTTACTTTCTCACACGAGGAGGCCAATAAGGAGGAATTTGCGAAAGTGGAACAGAACTATTCCAAGAAACGTGTTGGAGAAGGAGATGTACGATTAGACAAGGATCGGTTAGCTCGTGCCTTGGCCGAAGAGAAGAAGCGGAAAGGAGGGGATGAAGATGACCGTTCTAGCAAGCGGCGCAGGGGTGTGTTGGAGACAGGAACTCACGATGTGACTGAGGAGGAACTTGGTCAGTGTTCCTTTATCCAGCCTTGTTCAGGTGCTCACTGTTTGACAGAGGCCTACCGGATGGCCCGTCGTATGGCAGAGGACCCTATGGCCAATTACGTTGACAAAGACCTTTGATTTTTCATTATGCAGCTCTGTAATCTAGTTTTTTATGTTGCTTATTAGCATTCACGTGACCTAGATCACGTGTTGAAGTGATTAGTGCTGAAAGTTGGACAATGTCATTCACCTACAATTATGTGCTTATGACTATCCAACCTGCTCCTGCTCTTCTTGTTGGCCTTGGCGCTCGCATTCTCCTCGACATATTCAACAATACAGAAGGACTTACAGTAAAAGATCACATCCTCCTTGGAGTCTGGCAAGGTGTGGCCTTACACTACGCTATCAAGAACTCCAACCTCGGTTTCCTCGTCATCACTTTGATTGCTTGTAAACTCATCTTCGAGTTCAATATATATCCCGATGTCAACAGATGTGCAAGCACCGTCATTGGTGTACTCCTTGGGTTTCTCGGAACTGATCTGATCTCCCAGTCTGTATACCCGCAGATCACCGTACCTGTCTTGTCACCCACTGAGCGTCGACGGAGGAAAGTCAGCTTTTCTACTCCCGTTACTAGAGAAGACAAGAAACGACAGCGTGTAACTCAAATCCGTGCTCATCATAATAATAATAACAACAACAACAATAATCACGCACAGGCCAACAACGACCGTGACCGACCATTATTGAACTATCATCCTGTATCCGACATCACTTCCATTGATTCCAATTCCGATCTTATACGCGCTCAAGAGAACATGACGCCACTTGAACGAGAGATAGCTGCTTTACGAGCTCGTGCGTCTTTGGCGGATAGTGAACGCAGGCGGTGTCGTGAAGAGCGTAAATGGGCGTTATCGGAAGGAAATTTGGAGCGTGCTGGTTTATTGAAACAACAAGTTAAACGTTATACTGCTCTAATGCAGGGTTTTCATCGTGAAGCCGATACTAAAATCATTCAGGGTGTGTGTTCTCTCTCTGTCCTGTTTTTTCTTTTAGGAAAAAAAAGATTTTTTCAGCGACACAGCTCATTTATTTATTGATATTCATGATTTTCAGAAGTTAAAAACACATCCCAAACAAACCTGACTGGAGATTTTGGGGATGGACCACGAGCAGATAGTATGGCTCCTCGCCCAGAATCTCAGTCGCACGTACGCAAAAGTAGTTTTCCCAATGGACATACCAATCTTCATGCTTCATCATCATCATCGTGGGATCCAAAACCGGGTCCATCTCGACGTGTCACCGCCCAAACGGCACCTATACCGATACTTATCCGACGGAATCCGACACGATAGAATATATATGTATATATATATTGATATTTTGCATCTTGAATTTTAGGGTCGTGACAATGAGTCACGAAAACTTCATAGCACGTCGAGTTATCATAGCAAAATTCTTAGAAATTTCTGCTACAACTACTGCTTTGTGTAACGCAGAAGGAAACTAGTACACGAATGGGTAGTATGACTACGATGAGATAATGGAGAATAGGATATACAAGAATTGGATAGAGGAAGGAAAAAAAGTACGAAGCAAGGAAAGCAAAGGATTAAACTTGAAAAAATAACGTGGTGTCACCGAAAAGATTTTCCATTTGTCTTGACAGAAGTAGACCCTGAGGCAGACGATGAACCATTCGTCCTACCACTGATTTTAGGTTTCTTTGACACATTGCTGTCTGATGGTTGTACTCGAGGCGTTGACTCCTTCATCACCATCTTTGCGTGAATCTCCTCGAGCTTGGAGGCCTTCACTTTCTTTGGCCAGAACAGTGTCACAAATCTATCAAACAGTGTTCAAAAAATAACACTTGTGACCTCACAACCAGCATTCAGCATTCTTAACCACTTACGTCCATAGATGTCGTCTCCACCTCTCACAATCCTCGCCATTCGCTTGTTTCGCTTGCAACACAGCCTCAATGCGGCGACCAATAGCAGCTAAAGAATCCTTGAGAATCGCCACTTTATCCTCCCTCGGCATATCCTCTCCAGAAAGCTTGAGCTGTTTCTTGGAAAGAGGTGAGATACAAGTCAACAATACACTCAAAAAGAAAGAAAGAAAGAAAGAACATACAAGTTGCTTCTTGACGGGTCGAAGCTCCTCTTTGGTGGCAGCCTCATCCATAGACGGACTAGAAATCACCACGAATTGAGTTGGGTGGACTGATTATTGGAATTAAAGCACTCACCATTCATCCGACGACTCAGAGTCAGTGAAGGTTGGTGTAGGTCTCCTCTTCCTCTTCTTCGAACTGGTATCATCAATCGTTGCCATAGCTTCACTCTCTGCCCTCCTCTTCAAACTACTGATATGGGAAGACGTCGATGGCGGAGGTGGAGGTGGTGATGCCGAGACTTTGAAATGACCCTTGCTACGTAACGAACTCTCGTACGATCGCAGCTTCTCATCGTGTTCATGCAATAGTCCAAGCAAGAAATCACCCCGTCGTACAAGATGAATTGCATTGGGTATAGGTCGGCTGGCAGCATCTTCGCCTTTCTTTCCTTCCTCCAAGAAGAACTTGCCGTCTAGTCCAAGTTTCGGATCTTTCTGCATTGCCTCCCAGTTGCCAAATCCATAAATGAAGGCACCAACGAGGAGCATGGAATCGTCTTGAGGACCCCAACGACCGGACCAATTCAGCGTAGGCCGAACATTATCAATGGGAATAGACCACTTGTATGGATCATCCAGCTCGGATAGAGTGCTATACAGAATCTGGAGATCACGATGACGTGAAAGAACAGTTTCAGCGTTGATGTTCCCAACTCCTCGGCAGGTCACGAGAACAGCTTTGCTCTTCTGCGCGTTGGTCAACGTCTCGCCCGACGCCAGACGCTCGCGTTTCTGATCCTCGTTCTCTCTGACAGCTTGGTTGCAGATATCAATAATTTCATCGGCAAGGTCCAAGAGCATAGCCCTGTTCTTATCCTGTAACTTGGACTCTGTAACCTGGAAATTACCGTAAGCGACCTTAGACTACCAAAGACCAAGAAGATAACGATACTTGCAATCACATCATATCGCTGCCTGATGTCACCCCACCGCTGCAAACTCCTAATTAACACACGAACATCCCGCTCTTTGAGCTCCATAGCCTTCTGACTTGCGGACTTCCTCTGAACTCCAGCTATCTTGGGTTTCTTCGGCGCACTGGCTGAGGGTGGATGGTCCACGTCCATACCCTCATAGGAGACTTGGGCATGAGAGCGTTTTCTATCGCGGGACTCCTGTGCAGCGAGTTCCTCTGCCTTCCGCTGATCCTCCCCACTCTCAAACTTTTGCCGCTCCTCCAAAGGAATGATCTCCTCCCAACTCATGTCATTCTTCACATCACTAACTGCCGCAAACTGGGCGAGGAAACCTTCACCGCCCAAAGATGTACCTCCATCAGTGGTCATCGTCTCGTGAGCTTCGGCTCGATTCAAAATATCATCGAGATCCATTTCATCCAGCTTTTGGCTCTGCAAGCTGTCATCCTTGTCGAACCTAAACAATATCATCAGTTGTCACGAGTGATCCTGGTCACAGCAATCACTTACATTTTCTGAGCACCATACTTCAACACAGCAGTCAGCTCCTCTTTACTCAGGTTATCGGGTTTGTGCGGATCCTTGCTTTGAGCTTTGGAGCTCAAATGTGCCTGTGACGTGTCCATTTGGTTGATAACTGCCGTAAATGCAACGTCAGAGTGTTCCATGCAATAGCTAGAAAAAATCACTCACTAGCGTACTCAAGCACCATCTTTTTCTTTGCGCGTTCTAGTACGTCCTCTTCCATTGTATCTTTGCTCACAAAACGATACACGCTGACGTGTGACTTTTGTCCAATGCGGTGGGCACGAGCCATTGCTTGCAAGTCATTCTGCGGGTTCCAGTCGCTCTGTGGAGTGAGATTAAAGACATAGATCCACGGTTTGGATGTAGCCACTGACATCAAAGATAATGACAGTATCGGCTGTCTCCAGATTGATACCGAGACCACCGGCACGAGTGGATAGCAAGAAAGCAAAGTCGGGTGATCCAGGGGCATTGAAATGGGCGATCGATTTTTTGCGTTGATCAGAAGAAACCATACCATCCAACCGCTGATGCACATATCCCCGAAGCGACATGTAATCACTGAGGATATCTAGCATACGCACCATCTGGCTGAAAATGAGCACGCGATGGCCATCCTGACGCAGGCGAGCGAGCAATTTATCTAGAAGCACCATTTTACCACTATTCATGACGAGTCCTTTAAGGATCTCATCATTATTGTCGCTCCGTGTTTCTGCACCATCAAAGAGATAAGGGTGATTGGCGGCCTTTTTAAGTTCCATGGCGATGTTCAGCAAGCTGATATTGTTGTTACCGTTCGCACTCTTGACGAGAGCCGAGAAATTCTACTAAAGAATTCATAGTTGGCTAGATAACAGAGCGAGTGTCGCACCTTTGTCAGAATGTTCTTGTAGAAATGTGTTTGAAGAGCACTCATTTCGACGCGAAGAATGCGTTCACTCTTGGTAGGCAAAGACGTTAGAACATCGCGCTTCAGACGCCGGAGCATCAGTGACTCGAGTTGCTGGTGAAGCTCCTTGATCTTCTCTTCATGATCGGCATCGTTCAAGTCAAATTCGTTGGTGAGAGCAACTATCGTAATAATGAGGCCAAGACGCTCACTCTCACCCTCAAATAAACACGATACCTACACTTATCAGGCATCAAGAAATGCATGAGGGACAACAGCTCTGTAGATCAATGAGTCTTGCTTACTAATAATCAAACACGATATACACACCCTTGACATTATTCTGCAGAGGTGTTCCTGTGATTAACAGCTTGGATGCTGCAGAGAACGATCTCAAAGCTTCATAGAGCTGGCTCTCAGAGTTCTTGAGACGATGCGCCTATGGAAACGAGTCAGTCAATCAGTCCAAGTATTCAGATGGTGTTTGTGTGCGTGTGATCGACACACCTCATCAACGGCGAGCAGCTGCCACTTGATATCCCCGAGCTCCTTGGCATCCCTCAGAGTGAGCTCGTAGGTTGTCAACAGGACGTTCATTCTGAGCTTCTTATGGGAGAGACCAAACTCGTATGTACGAATAACTTCGCGAGCTGCGGCGGTTCCGATATAGGTAATGACGTTCATATCTGGAGCCCAGGCTTGAAATTGTGTCTGCCAGGCAGTAATGGTGGAGAGAGGGACAATGACAAGGAAAGGACCATATTGCTGCATCTCGTGGAAGAGATAGGAAATGAAGGACACTGTTTGCACGGTCTAAGCTACGCATAAGCCGCAAGAGCCGATGAGCCACCCATGACCAACAACGCACCTTTCCAAGCCCCATCTCATCGGCGAGAATACCATTGTCACCTTTGCTCCAGAGGTAAGCGAGCCAGTTGAGTCCAGTCAACTGGAAGTCCTTGAGTTCACCCCCTGTGGATTTTATGTAATCAGGATCTTGGGTGATCTTTTTGAACTGTGGTCTGTTATGCCTCGAGTAGGACACACTCTTGAAGGGAAACTTGGCGTCAACTTCGCGTTCTCTGTATGCCTGAATTTGGTCCTGAGCCATGGGCTTGACGTCCCTTGAAAGCTCCCAGGTGCAGTGCTCGTAATTGAGGCCCTGCCATTTACAGAAATACTCCTCCTCGCCATCAGCGCCGACCCGATGTGAAACTACTCGGTCAACGTTGCGAAAATTTTCGAGATCCTCCCTCTCACGTTCCTTGTCTAATAAAAGAGCTTCTGCGTCTTCGCGGGAAAGATTTGGAGCGGCTAGGCGGGACTGCCATTGCTTGTAAGCCTTGATATAGTTGTCGACGCGTTTGAGACCTTTGAAACGCTTGAGGAATTCATAGGTTTCGTCTGTGTTGTGGAGGTGGGAAAAATTTTTCCATTTGATGTGGAAGCGCTATTTGGTTTTCATTAAAAACGAGGTCGGAAAGACGAATAAGGAATAACGAACGATGTTCTCAAACCAAAGGTCGTGGGGGTCATTCTCTCGGGCCTCGTCTCTACTGTGACTGAGGACGGCCTCGATCTCGTCTTCTTCTTGAAACTGAGTATTGGGGTCTACGGAGTCGATGACGCCGGGGTTGTGTTCGTCTTGGTCAAATTTGTCAAAGTCTTGTACATCGTCGACATAGTTTGGAATTTTGCCACCACGGCTGGAGACTCTGGTTTCCTCTGTGGACTGGCGGTTCTTCTTTTTGCGCTTGTGCGCGGGGGCACCATAGTCCGAGTCTGAGTCGGAAGAGGAGGCGTGGCGGGTGGATGCTTGAAGGAAACGTCAACATGTGAGAAGGCGGGAGAGGGGACACATACCTCGAGGGCGTATTACATGGGCAGAGGGTAGACGATGCTTTTTGGCTTTCTTGGAGGGTTTTCTCTTGGAAGGGTACTCTTCGTCGGCATAGGTAGTATCGTCGTCGTCATCATCATCATCTCCGCCGTCGTTGTTGCCATCATCATCGGGATGGTCCTCATAGCCCTGTGAGAAGTGAGCTGTGCAAGGGATGAGAAAGGGGAGGCATACGGAGTCGTCAACCTCCTGTAGAAGAAGGAAGGGTGATGATGAGCAAAGAGGAGAGAGAGATGGAGTAGGACGGACCGAGAGGGGGCGGGAGGTGGGGATGGAGAGGCGGGGTACGGATGGAAGGTGGTGATAGTCAGAGTGAAGGTGGAGGTGGTGATGGTGGTCGTCGAGGAGGATGGGCATGGTGGTGGAGGAGGTGGTGATGGTGGTGGTGAGGAGGAAGAGTGGGGAAGACGGGCGCCAGGCATCATCGCCAACGGGGGAGAATTCACACGGGAGCGTCGTCGTGACGGGCAACGCCGGAAGAGGGTTGGTGACCGGCGCTGAAAGAGAGTAGGGTTAGGGGTTAGTCACCCATGGACACTGACTCCCCCTCCTTCCTCGCCGTCGTTCTCGACATTGTCCCCGCCTCGTTGCCCCACGTCCTCGTCTTCCTCCACGCTCATCTCGCCGCAAACTCTGCCAACTCCCTCGCTGTCTTTGCTGCTTTTCCCGGCGTCTCCTCCCTGCTCTACGCCTCTTCCACTGACACCACCACCGACCAACCCGTCTCCAACACCTATTCCCCCTTTGCTGCCCTCGACCATGCTGTCCGTAACGCCATCCACGCCCTCCTCGATCCCCCTCCCTCCCCAGAGCCCCCCGCCCTTGTTCCCGCCATCGCCAAGGCTCTCTGCTGTGCGTCGTTCTCCTCCTCTCTGTAGGTTCTTGTCCTCACTCTTCTCCCCCAGATGTCAACCGTCTTCAGCTCCGTCGCGACCCTTCCATCCCCCGCCTCCTCGTCCTCTCCGTCTCCCCTGACCTTCCCTCTTCCTACATCCCCATCATGAACTCGGTCTTTTCTGCCCAGAACCTGGTCAGTCTTTTTTTCTTCATTTCCACCCTCTCTCTCATACCCCACAGAATGTCACCATCGATGTCTGCCAAGTACTTGGTCCACATGCCCTCTTCCTCCAGCAGGCTGCCCATCTCACCGGCGGGGCCTACATCCACCTCCAACACTCCGATGCCCTCTTGCAGTATCTTATTGTATGCTCTTTTTCCTCCCCTTTCCTCCTCTCACACCTTCCCCAGATGGCCTTCCTCCCTTCCCCTGCCATCCGCAAGGTCATCGTTGTCCCCACCCATGACAAAGTCGATTTCCGCGCTGCCTGTTTCTGCCACAAAAATACCATCGACATTGGTTTCGTCTGCTCTGTCTGTCTTTCAAGTAAGCCAATCCTCCCTTCTTCTGCTCAACCATCCACTGCTTCTCTAGTTTTCTGTCACCCCGTTCCCGTCTGCTCGACCTGCAGGTATGCCAATCCCTTTTTTCTTTTCGCCATCTTGACTCAGAGTCCCAGGACGAAATTCCCCATCAAAACCCTCCAACGCTTCAACCAGTCACGCTTCACTGGACAATAATCAAATCTTGAATGACGTAATCAACACATTCTTCCCCTCCCCCCGACGTAGTATGTATGCCTAACAAGTCCGTTACTCCTTCCTATCTGCCCTCATGTCATAATCGTACCTTTGGTTTTCGTTCTCTACTCGAGGCGAATGCAATGGCCATGCTGGCCGTCGTAAATCCGCACCATACCTCTACTTCATGCGACATGTCAGTCACTTGTAGCAACATTGGTTCTGCATCACACCACCTGTGGCAGACTCTCTCGTTATCATCAACACCCCTGCAGCTGGCTCGTCTATCCCCTGACTTTTTGCCGGCTCTTGACGACAAAAAAGAATTGTCACTTTCTGTCTTGTTTATACTGGCATTAAATGGGCTCACTCCAGAAAGACTCCACCAGTGCTCTCTGTAAAATTTGATGAAGCTCTGCACACGACCTATAACCTTTACCGATGCTCCCTCCAAGATGGGCCCTGATGATCTCTTCTCCTGTGCCCGATATACTACATGCTATGCCATCTGCCGTACCTGTTTTCTGTTGTGCCCAACATCCTGCACCAAAAATGGCAGCCTTTCCATCATCAATTCAAACACTGCTGAGTCGAACACGATGCAAACTCACCTCTCCAACTCTCCCTGGAAACTTTAGCAGTATCCCTCCACTTTCAAATCTTGAATAAATGGTGGCACAGAAAAGAAAACCAGGACCAGACCTTGAAACACCTGATGCAAATCCACTACTTGGATGCCAGGCCACAGCACCAACTGTATCTTGCATCTTATTCTCACAGTCTGGTTCTTCTTCCATTATGACACCTCCCTCTAACCTATCTTTCCACTTTTTCCAAGTTTGTTTCGCCAAAGCTGTGATCATATCTTCAGGTGGAATGAGTCTTATCCCAGTTCCATATCTCTTCACAAAATTGACTGCTCCATCAGATACAAGTGTCCTGCACTCGTTATGAATATCGCCTGTGTTTTCTTCCTCTTCCTACTCACATGGGTGAAACACGACCCAATTTGTCGTCATTTGCCTTTGTTGAGTATTCCAAAATACTTCGAGCGGCTGAGATTGGATTTTTAATTCCTAAAAGTATGATCATGAAAAACAATTAGAAGGGGTTTTGGGGAGGGGGGGGTTTGTCATTATACCAGAAACAGCCCCAACACTACCAAAGTGACAGTGATTACTTGATGAAGATGTATGAAGAGCAGCATCACATTCCACAGTTCCATCCCAAGTCAAATTGGAACCATATCCCGCGTTGAGAAAAGGATCATCTTCAAGAGATATGATAGCTTGTTCAACTAATAACACGGATTCATTATTTTTCTCATCTTTGAAATTCGAATCTGAGGATGATGATGCCGGTGAATCAATGTTTTTCAAACTCGCAAAAGCTTTTTTGCATGCGCTTGACTCAAAAAAAGTAAGCTTCTCGTGGAAGAAGAAGAAAAACACAGAATTACGAACAGCTTTAGAGCACGTTTGGTACGTTTATCATTATTGGAATGGTGAAATCCTGCACCACCATGTACCGCGACAACGTATTCCTTTGGTTCTGACATTCTCAGAACGAATCAAGGAGGGGGTAAAAGGTAGGGTTTAGATGTATATATATATATATACGTGCGCGTGTATGTGGGAGTTGGGTTGAGGAAAGGAATTCAACAAAGAAACCTTAAGGAATTCCCCTTTTTTAGATGAACCTGGGAGATCAGAGAAAAGGAATAGGAATTTCTTTTTTTAACTCAGATTCTGTTGATCCGCCCCGAAGTGGGGTGGGAGGAATGTATCTCTCCTCTCTCTCTCTCTCTCTACATGCACTTATGAAAAGCAAAGGGAATTGCAAATCAGCTGTTTTACCATTTTATAATGGTAAACAAATTCTTTAACCTAAAATCATGAACAAGTTGCAACAGTATAAAGCCTCGTGAGGACGAGACTGTCTAATAAATGTCAGGCGAGTGACAGCTTACCGTAAGCCATATAGTAGATCCAGAGAAGATCGACGCGATCAAGCGTTTGAGGTAAAATACTATTATCAAACTGCTACAATCCCCAGTACTTTAGTCCTGAACTTCACCATAGCAATCAGACAACAGACGAAAGGTCGAATTCCGTGACGCCCTCGGCCTTAACTGCAACACCTTTCTCTGTGACAATGGCAGTTATGAGCTCTGCAGGTGTTACATCAAAGCTAGGATTATAGATCCCTTCTAGGCCATCGGGAGTTATCATAACTTGGGCCTGTTCTGTCTGACCGTTATTTGGATATAAGATACCCCGCACGAGGCAGGCCTCAAGAGGGGAACGGTGCTCAATGGGAATTCTACGGCGATGTCGGGTAAACAAACGGTATAGAAAAATGTGTGGATAGGCATACTTCGAACCATCAGATATGTCCAGGTCAACCGTACTTATGGGGGCAACAACGATGAAAGGGATGTTATGTCGGGCAGCCAAAACAGCTGCGTTGTACGTTCCAATCTAAAGTACCACTGTGGGTAGGGTCTTGTAGTTTAAAACAGTGAGACGGGCACCAACCTTGTTTGCAGTATCACCGTTCTTTGCGATTCGGTCAGCTCCAACAGCTACAAGATAAGTCAGTACGTTTCTCGATGATCAGTTGGATGAGTACTTACCGACGGCATGGATTTTGTGATGTTGGAATAAAGAGCCAACCATCGTGTCGCAAATCATGACGGAAGGTATTTTGAGTTTTTGGAGCTCGTAAGCCGTAAGCCTTCGAAGAGTTGAGCATACATGATAAGATAAGCTTCGCTCTGGAACTATGCATCACCTTGAGCCCTGATGGTAAGGGGCCGTTTGTGTGAAATGAGCCTTGCCAAGTTTTCCAGTCTCATGAAGGTATGTGATCAACCCAAGAGCTGTACCATATCCCTAAACGAAATTAAAAAAACCCACATCAATAACTGTTTGAAATAGTCCATTTGCGACTCACCGATGTCGCAAGTGAACCCGTATTGCAAACAGTTAAAACATTCAACCCCTCCCCTGATTCACCGTCCTTCTTAACCTGTTCAACAAGCCAATCACCACCCCATTTCGCCATAGCCTTGTTCCTGCCCACATCCTCATCAGCGACAAGCCTCCCTTCCTTGATAAGATCTTGAGCAATTGTCGTGATGTCTTTGTCCACCGCTATACCATCAGTCAGGGTTTTAGTCAATCTCTTTGTTGCAGCACCAAGATTCACAGCTGTTGGTCGAGACTTGTACAGATATTCCAAAACAGACACGATGTGTGAACGGAACGCAGACGTGGATAGCAGGAAGTCGGGGGAAGGAGTTCGTTGAAGAGCACGACTGAGATGCTGTGAAACGGATAAAGAGGCTAAAGAAGCGATGGCCGGTGCTCCACGAATCTAAATGTCTCTCAACAAGTCAAGCCAAAAATGAGTGGAAACTGGGAATAAAAAACAACACCTTCATGGATTTAATAGCATCATAAGCATCCTCGACTGAGTTAATTTCGATATACTCTGTGACATGGGGCAACAATAGTTGATTGACAATTTCTATCTTATCCTGGTTAACCTTGATTGACGTCAGATCTGGTGCAACAGCCATGGAGGAAATTCGTAGATGCAAATTAATTTGTCTTTGCTATAAGATAATTATCATCATGACAGGTCATGTGAACTTCTATGACTACGCTACGCTATCTCACATCATTATGTAAATATCTGCATTCTGATGCTCTCCACGCCTCCTTCTCCTTCTCCTTCGCCTTCGAGCCTGTCGAGCTGGAACCGGACAAATGGGGTGCAATGATGCCCTGGACCGACTTGTAGATTCTCTACCACCAGCACTGGTAGAGAGGCTCGACACTCAGGAATCAAGAGTTCTGAAGCGTTCTTGGCACGTCTGATGAGCGCGGGCATGCTGGTCTGGCCTGCCTGAGTATCGCGCTGGAAGAAGAGCCTGACCCCCGCCAGCGGGCTTGTCACACTTAAGACGCATACCTCAACTCGTGGTCCCAAAAGCAGTATTGTGGTTGAGGATCGTCGGTAAGCAGAACTCTCTCTCTGCGCGAGACAGACAACGACGGAGGGAGAGGCAGCACTGACTGGAAATGGAAATCAGGCTTGTCAATAAAGAGATGGGAGCTTAAAGGCTCGGGTAGATAAAGCGGAGACCCAAAAAAGTAGATATAACAGTGAGCTAAGAGAATGGCATGCATTGTTGCAATGGAAATAAAGAAAAAACACACCCCAAGTGTTAAATTGATGCTCATGGATATTTTCATTTTTTTCTCTTCTTTCATTTTATCTTATTAGTAGATTCTCTGTCTGTGCCAGATGTGTTGTCTTGAAACAGGAATGTATTCCTCTTGAAGAGGATGGTCCAAAACTATAGAAGTGTTGGGGTGACTGGACAAAGTCTGTAGAGTGTAAGAAGACCTGACTTTTCATTGTATCCAAGGCAAGTCTCTTCAACTGCAAACCCCATGGGCTTTTCTACAGCCATTACTACTTTCCCAAACCCCATAGTTCTCTCTACAGACTTTACTACCACCTTGCATCTCTGAATTCCACTGCTGGCCTTTGTCAAGAAATGATTCATATCAATGTCATAATATGTTCTGTTAGCAACCAAATATCATAGGAATGACTGTGAATAATCAAGTATAGACATTTATATAGAGACAATTAATAGAATAAATCTCTTTATAAATATTTGGACCTAGAATTTATTGTAGAGCACTTATATAGAGTCTTGTCTACACTTAGAACTTTAGCATCTTATGCTAAATTCTAAGTGAGTGCTATATCTACCATGAGTATCTAGTTTCTAAATATAGTATCTTATGCTGAATCCTAGAAATTGCTTATATGCATTCATCATGTCTATAACATCACTGTGCTACTTGTAATCTATTTCTCATCAGGTTATAGACCCTGATAGCAAGTCAACATCTGAGACACTTTGATTTCTGAAGTTAAATAGTAAAAACTACTATGTCTGGGCTAACAATATAAAAGCTGCTCTTTAAGCTTGAAAACTCTGGTTATTAATTAACAGCTTGGAAGAATGTCCTCCTATACCTACTTCCAAACTTTCTTTCACCTCTGAGGACCTCTCTTACTTAATATCTTCAGTTGAGTATAGAGATTGGTTGAAGTCAAGAGAAGACTATCCTGATTGGTTGCAATCTAATAGTACTACTATAGGCTTAATGAAAGATGCTATCAAGTTTGGACAGCTCAAACATATTGCAAATATTTCAACTTCAAAGGAAATGTAGGATTATCTTCACAATCTTCACATCATATAGTACTAAGGCATCAATGTTCACTACTATTATCAAGAGCTCTACACAAAGAAGTAGGATAATCATACTACTATATCAGACCATATTGGGTTCTTCCTGAATTTTCACCATTGTATCATCAAGACTAGTTAGAAGCTTGAAAATATTCATCTGATTTATGTTATACTCCTTTCTCTTTCTTGTTTGACTATTTAGGATGTCATCAAACAAAATTTACTGAATAAAGAAAAGACTTTTACACTTGATATAGTGACTGCAGAGCTTATTGCTATCACTAACCAGACTAAGTGAGATCATCAAGCTTGTTAGATATGTGAAAGCTTAGATATAGTTTTTTTATTTAATTTCTCTTTCTTTTTCTTTTTTCTTTTATTTTCTTTATTTGGATCTAGGGTTAGGGTTTGAGTGATGTTATACTGTCACATATCAGTCATATCAGATAACATAATCACATAGTCATATAGAATAGGGTAGAAGGTTCTAGAAAGATAATGTCATACAATATATGTAATACATGTTGACTTTAAGGCAAGCACATGGTCATTTAAGATAGGCTAGAAAAGTAGTAGCATGGACTATGGTAGTTTAGTATATAAGGTAAACAATCTTGTACAGAGTTCTCTATTGAGTTTTCTTATGTTAAACCCTAATACAAGGTTCTTTTCTTTGATCCAACTCTAAGGTTATTGAATTGTAACATTAGAACTCAATTCCTTTTCTTGAGACTGTCCAACACAGAACCCTCTTATACTTATTCTCTTATCATCCTCAACTGAAGAGTAACACTACCCTTTAGTTAAGAAAAATTGCCAGACTCTAGGCATAAGGGATATACTAGTTAGGTAGGAGAAGCCTAACTGTTTGTTTGCGTTAAAGCCTACTAATACACTTCAAATGTATTACCTTGTATGGATGTATTAGTAATTTTTTCTAGTATCAGCCTTATACCACAGATTCCCTTGTGATCTATCTATGCAGAGAAACAGTAGTTGTTCTTAAGATACTGCTTAGAGTAGAATGGTCTTCTTAAACCAAAATTGAATACAAGTTAGAGAAAAGTAGTTAGCAAAATATATAGGCAGGATAAAAAGAGAGCCTGCTATCACATACTGAGATTTCTTCAGAGTATGAATTGAAAAGCAAAACCAGCACCAGTTCTGCTCTCCCTCTCTATACATCATTACCACCTACATCACCTTCACCTATTAATTCCCTTCTACTTATAACACTATGAATCAACATGAATTATATGCAATTATCCAACAGCAGTAAGAACAATTAGCAGTAGGAGGTGGAGTAGTAGTAGCAACAACTACAGTGAGTACTATTATATATGCAGAGAGGGTTGGTAGATGTGTAGAAGGAAAATGTGTTAGAAGATCTGAAGACAGGAGTGTTGGAATATGAAACAATGAGGAAATTTTTAGTAGATATAAGAAAGGAATTCAGCAGGGGAGATGAAGAATTGGTGAAAGTAGCAGAGCTGAAGAAATTAGAATAAGAAGGGAAGACTATGGAGGAGTATGTACAGAAGTTTAGAAGAGTAGCAAGAAATAGCAGTTATAAAGAGAGGCCCTTCATGGAGAAGTTCAAATGAGAAATAAACAATATGATATATAGAAGACTTATGGAGGCAGAGTGACAGCCCAGTTCTATTGAATAGTGGTACAATCAGGCTATTGCTCTAGACAGAAACTGGAGGGAAAGTAGAAGAGATGACAAGAACAGAGGCCACAGGCTCCAAGACAAAACCAACAAAAGACACAACAATTGTTGGCAGGGCTTGCTCTAATAGAAAGAGTAGAAAGAATAAATGTGAAAATGGTATGCCCCATGCAGAGAGCAAGGTTTGTCCAACAAAACCCATATGCCATAGAGGTAGATCATGCAAATAGGAATTGCTATAATTGTGGAGGATTTGGTTATTTAGCGAGGAACTGCAGGAATAGGAGAACAAAGAATAGAATTGGGGAGGGAAGAAGACTGGAATACAAAGAGAAAAGAAGAATTAAAGAAGGAAATAAACAAAGTAGTAATTTAAATGGGAAAGAGGACCTAATAGTCTTCAATTAGGTTTTAATAGCAATAGATTTGCAATACTCTCTAAAGTAGTAGAAGATACATCTATATGCAACCTAAATAATAGAGACATGTTAAGAGAAGTAACAGTGAAGATCAGCTTGGAGAGAATTGATATGCAAAAAGGAGTAATGGTGGAGGTGCTATTGAATAGTGGGGCAACAGAGTTGGTAATGAGTTTAGAATTTGTAAGGAAGCAGGAATTCAGGTTAAAGAAAATAGAAAGACCTATATACATAAGAAATATGGATAGAACATTGAATAAAGAAGGGCTAATAGAAAATACTATAGAAATAAATATCTATTATTAAGGTTATAGGAAAAGAATAGAGATTGATGTGATTGAAGGCCACAAGTGGAACATGATCTTAGGGATATTATGGCTTGCTTGCTACAATCCTGAAATTGACTGGAAAACTAGGGAAGTAAAGATGATGAGATGTCCAGAAGAATATAGAAAGCAGTAGAGGCCAAAGCAAGGAAAATCAGGGTGGTAAAAATAAAAAGAAGAAGAAAAAAAAAAGGAAGCTGGAAAGAAGAGAGAAGAAAAGGTAGAAAAGAAGAAAAAATCTAAAGAATAAAAGATAGAGGTGAGAAAGGTAGTAGAGGAATAGGAAATTTGGAACAAAGAGGAAGAAGTAGCAAAGTCCAAGGCAGAAGCAAGAAAGTTGGTACTAGAAAGGTTTTATAAGTAGATCCATGTCTTCAGCAAGAAGACAAGTGAATAAATATTTACAAAGAAGCTTTATGATCATGCAATTAATACAAAGGAGGAGTTTGTGCTGACAAAAGAAAAAGTGTATCCATTATTGAAGAAAGAAAGAGAGGAGATATGTGAGTTTATTTCAGAGTAGTTAAGGAAAGGATACATCAGACTCTTGAAGTTGCCTCAAACTACACTGGTATTTTTTATAGGAAAAAAAGATGAGAAGAAGCAAATAGTACAAGACTATCAGTATTTAAATGAGTGGACTGTAAAAAATAATTATCCTTTACCCCTTATTTCAGACATTATAGAAAATATTGGTATTAAGAAAGTATTTATGAGGATGGATTTACAATGGGGCTATGATAATGTATGGATAAAGGAGGGAGATGAATGGAAGGTGGCATTTACTACCCCAGAAGGGTCATTCAAACCAACAGTGATATTCTTTGGACTAACAAACTCACCTATAATGTTCCAAACTATGATAAATAAAATTCTACAAGATCTTATTAATATGGAAAAAATGGCAAGTTTTATAGATAATGTAACTATTGGAACAGAAAGAGAAGAAGAGCATGATAAGTTGGTAGAAGAGATGGTATGAAGATTGGTAGAGAATAATTTATATGTAAAACTAGAAAAATGCAAGTGAAAGGTTAAAGAGATCAGATTTCTAGGAGTAGTAATAGGGCTAGAGGGGATAAAAATGGAGAAGAAGAAGGTAAAAGGTGTTTTGGATTAGCTAATACCCAAGTATGTCAAGGACATTCAGAAGTTCTTAGGATAGGCAAACTATTATCACTAATTTATTCAGGACTTTGTGTTCATAGCAAGACCATTACACAATATGGTTAAGAAAAAGCAGAAGTGAGATTGGATGGAAAGATAGGAGAAGGTGTTCAGAGAGTTGAAAGAAAAATTTACAAAAGAACCAGTGTTAGTAGTACTGGATCTAGATAAAAAAAATAAGAATGGAAGTAGATGTGTCAGATTATACTATAAAGGATGCTTTATCTATGAAGTATAAGAATGGAAAATGAAGACTGGTAGTATTCCTTTCAAAATCTCTAAATGAGACTGAAAGAAATTATGAGATTCATGATAAGGAAATATTAGCAGTGATAAAAGGGTTGGAATATTGGAGATATTTATTAGAGGGTGCCAAGTACAAGTTCAAGATCTGGACAGACTATAAGAATCTGGAGTACTTTATGAAGGCACAAAAGTTAAACTAAAAACAAGCCCATTGGGTCTTATATTTATCAAGGTTTGATTTTATCTTAAAACATGTTCTAGAAACAAAAATAGAGAAGGCAAATGGACTGAGTAAGAGACCAGACTAGAAAGTAGACATAGAAAAAGATAATGAAAATCAAGTATTTATAAAAGACTGTTGGTTGTGTAATTTATACAAAGTAGTAATAAAAGGACCTGAAGTAGTTATAATAGAAAAAATAAAAAAAGCTAGGGGTAAGAACAAAAAGGTAGTTAGAGTAATAGAGAAAATTAAAATGGCAGGAATAAAGATGTTGTGAGAAGAAGAGTGGTAGATAGAAAGAGACTTAGTGTTAAAGTGTATGTGCCAAAGGATTAAGAGCTGAGGATGGAAATAATCCAGTTATATTATAATATACCAGTAGCTGAACATAGAGGGAAGTGGCAGACAACAGAGTTAGTAACAAGAAATTATTAGTAGCTAGAAGTGACAAGATACATAGGAAAATATATAAATAGTTGTGATATGTGTCAAAGAATGAAGAATAAGATAGAGGTAACAACAGGAAAGTTGAAGTTGAGCGAGGTTCCAAAAATACTGTGGATACTGTTATGGAATGCTTTGGACACTAATATTTTTCTTTTTCTTTTATCTATTTTTCTTGATTTTATATTTCTTTTCTTTTGAATTTTCTTTTCTTTTTCTTTTTATTGATGATGAAGAGGCATGTGACATCATAGGCCTAGAACATGGTAGAAGGATCTGGAAGATGATGTCAGGGCACATATATACAATATGGTGGCCTTGAGTAAAATGTAAGGTAGACATGAGGGCAAGTTTAATTATTGTTAGCACAGACCACATGTAAAACATATATATAGGACTCTAATTTAAAAGAGACTCCTTGTCGAGTTCTCTTGTGAACTTCCCACTTGATATCTACTTAAGAGATTTACTTGCTGTGTAGTCATTGATCTTTGTAATTAGTGGTTGACACAACAGATATATCTAATGGTGGATTTCATCATGAAGTTACTGGTAGTAGCTGGAAAGAATATAATTCTAGTGGTCTACAATAGGTTGTTCAAAATAACACATGTTGTGGCAACCATAAAAGAAACATTGGTAGAAGGATTAGCAAGGTTGTTTAGAGATAATGTGTAGAAGTTGTATGGGTTGCTGGAGAGTATTGTGTCAGATAGAGGACTGCAGTTTGAAGCAGAGATAACAAAAGAGTTGAATAAGATGTTGGGAATTGAAACAAAGCTGTCAACATCATTTTATTCACAGATAAATAGTCAAATAGAGAAAATGAACCAAGAACTGGAACAATATCTGAGGTTCTTCATAAATCATAGGCAAAGAAATTGGCTTGAATGGTTGGTATCAGCTGAGTTTATGATTAACAACAAGATACATTCAACAACTAAAATATCTCTATTTATGACAAATTATAGAAGGAAGCTGAGAATAGGAGTGTATTTGAGGGAAAAAAGAAAAATGGAGGAAGTAACAGAGTTTGCAGAAAGAATAAGAAAGATATAGGAGGAAGCAAGAGCAGCTTTGACCAAAGCACAGGAGGAGATGAAGAAGTAAGCAGATAAGGAAAGGAAGGAAGCAGAAGTGTGGAAGATTGGGGATAGAGTCATGTTAAATATGAAGAATCTAATATTCAAAGAAAGACTGGCAAGAAAACTAGTAGATTGATATATCAGTCCATATATCATTGATGAGGTGATTTCTACCAATGTGATCAAGTTAAGATTGCTAATGTCAATGAGAATCTATCTGGTACTGAATATCAGTAAAATAGTACAATACAGAGATCAAGTAAGAGGACAGAAAAAAGTAGAAGTAAAACTAGTGGAAGTAGGAGAAGTTAAAGAGTAGAAGGTAGAGAAGATATTAAATCAAATAAAAGCAAGAGGAGTTATAAAGTATTTGGTGTGATGGAAGAGGTTTACAGCAGAGCAAGATAGTTGGAAAAAGGAGGAGGATTTAGAAAATACAAGAGAGCTAGTGAAAGAGTTTGAAGGGAGGATGAATATAGAAGTGAGAAGGCAAGAAAAGTTAGATGTGGCAAAAGAAAAGGACTTTAGAAGGGAAGAACTACCAGAGAAATATATGGCAAGAATATTACATGAATGGGATGATGGGAAATTCAAAAAGAAATACCTAAAAAAGTTGGAGAAGAATTGGAACAGATAGAAGGGGAAAGATAGGATGAGATAGGGAGATGAAGCAAGAAGTTCCTCTAAGAGTAGGAACTTTGAAGAGGGGGTAATATCAGATATGTGAAGCTTAAATACTAGTTTTTTTTATTTTAATTTCTCTTTCTTTTTCTTTTTTCTTTTTATTTTCTTTATTTAGATCTAGGGTTAGGGTTAGAGTGATGTCATACTTTTACACATCAGTTATATCAGATAACATGATCATGTGATCACATAGAACAGGATAGAAGGTTCTAAAAAGATGATGTCAAACAGCATATGTAACATATGTTAACCTTAAGGCAAGCATATGGTTGTTTAGAGTAGGCTAGAAAAGTAGTAGTATAGACCATTGTAGTTTAGTATATAAGATAGACAATCTTGTACAGAGTTCTCTATTGAGTTCTCTTATGTTAAACTCTAATATAAGATTCTTTTCTTTGATTTAACTCTAAGGTCATCAAATTGTAACAAAGCTGAGGAAATAGAGAAGAAAGCTAAGACTGAACAGCTAGCTTTATTTGCAAAATTAGAATCTTTGGGTGTAGAAAGATCTAATAAAAGGAATAAGAAAAGGTTAGAAAAGGACAAAAGAAAACCAAAATCTATAGACAAATACCATACATGCCATCAAAAGAGGTACTAAAGTAATAACTGTCCAAATACATCAAATGAGATGAAAATCTCAGAAAGATCTGCAAATCTCACTATGGATTCTCTGAACTTGATAAACAATTATGAAGTTAGAAAGATAATAATGATAGTTGTGGGTAATATAGAGACTACTAGCATTTTTTTGGATTATGGTGCCACATTACATATGTTTACTGATCAAGCATAGTTCATTTCATATGAGAAGATTGCCAATGTACATATTACTGTGGACAGTAACAACAAAGTTTCTGTGATTGGCATAGGATTAGTATCATTCAGAGCTAGAGTGCTAAAAAGATACTTGAATATAGTCCTTAACAATATCCTTTATTTTTCTTATTTAGAAGCTAGCTTGATCAGTATGGAATTGTTGCAGAAGACAGAAATCAGTTACAAGATTGTGGTAGTAGAGTTTCTATTATAAAAGATGGCAGAAAGCTATTTAGAACAATGTTGACAGGGATTACTAACACTTTATATTATGTTTAATGTGCAGTAAAATTACAATGCTTATTTTTCAAAGAAATCTACAATATGACTTTGGTACCAGAAATTAAAATACTTAAATCTAACAATTATCAACTCAATTTGAACTCAACAGCTTATTAATGGTCTAGAAATCAAACTACTCCAGAAATATGATCACTTGTACAGTGGTTGTGTAAATAGCAAATCCTATCAGCATTTATTGCCTGAGACAAACTCTAGTCAGTACTCCAAGATAAAGTTGGTTGTCATAGATCTTACTAGTCTTATATCAGTCATGACATGAAATGGTAATCTGTATACACTTGTCATTATAGAAGTGAGCTGTCACTACCCAGTTGAATGACTATTGAAGGATAAAGATGAGACAGAAGTAGCAGTACAAGATATCATTTCAATATTAGAATACCAGTCAGAATTAAAAGTTCAACACCTTTGTAGTGATAATGGCTCTGAGTTTATCAATACTGTAATAGATTAGTTCTGCTGTCATAATGACATTATACATGAAACAACAAATCCATATGTACTAGAACAGAATGAGATTGCTGAGCAGGCAATTGCTATATTTTTTGAGGTGGTTCATTGCATGCTATACTCAGCAGAAGTTAACTTGAGATATAAGAGAAAGGCATTCATATACAGTTTATATAAGAAGTCTAACAACTACCTCTAGATTAAAAAGAGTTATCTCTTATGAGATATGGACTGAAAGAAAGCCAGATATGTTATACTTATGAATTTTTAGAGCTTTAGGTTGGACTCATATACCCAAGAAGATCCAAAAAGGGAAGCTGAAGTCAAGAGCTATAAAAATATGGATGTTAGAATAGTGGACTAATAAGACAAAGAAGTATAGACTTAAATATTTGGAGAATAGGAAACTTATCACTTCTCATGATGTTCAATTTTTTGAGGATGAGATATCTAGTGAGTTGACAATTGTGAACATTAATAAACCAGATATACCTTCTTATTGAGTAAATGAACTTGTTGACAATTCTTTGCATAAAGGTGACTTGACATTACCAGTTTCTATCACTACTAATACCATCAACAAGTTAACTTCCAAAAAAAAGTTTACATTATATCTGTTCCCTAAGTATTAAATAGAGAAGCCACAAACCAATTACCAACTGTATCTAAAAAATCTACAAAATAGGATAACATAAACCTGTAAAGAAATATGGATATCTTTTTATTGATGATACAGTCACTATAAATAAAGATGTCAACTTGGCATTTGTAGCTATGGCTAATAAACCATGTACATACTATGAAGCTCTTCAGTCTCCTTACTCAAAGTAGATAAAGAATGTTATCAAATTCAAATTTGCACAGTTAAAGAAAGCAAAGATATTTGAGTGAGTAAATAAGTTGCTAAAAGGAAAGAAAGCAGTTGAAAGCTGAATAGTTTTTAAGAAAAAACTGAATAGACATAAGAGCTAAGTCAAATTCAAAGCTCAGATTGTTGTCAAAGGTTTCTCACAAGTTTCTAAAGAAGACTTTACTGAGACATTCTCTCTCTTGCCAAGTTCACCACACTTTGTACTTTTCTTGCTCTTGCAGCATTTCTTGATTTGAGATATACCAAGTTGATGTTTTTGCTGCCTATCTATAGAGAGAGCTAGATGAGAATATTTATATGGAGGTATTAGAAGAAGTGGAGAAGTTAGACAGTAGAGATCATTATTAGAGACTAAAAGAAGTGCTCTATGGGTTAGAACAGACTGGAAGACAATAAAAGAAGAAATTACATAAGATTTTGATAAAGTTGAGGTTTAAGTGTATACTCACTAATAACTGTTTTTATATTAAAAAGAAAATGGAAGAATTGTTCTCATTATACTTGTTTATATCAACAATATGGCTATTGCAGGTCCATAGAGCTTGAAGAAAATTTTTACAAGAATATTCTAAATGAAGACATCAAGATTACTGACCTTGGTGAACTGAAGTACATGCTTGATATTATAGTTACTCAGAATTATACAAATCAACTTATTTATCTCAACCAGTCAGTTTATATTTATCAAATCTTTATCTGGTTTGGCATGTAAGATGCTGATACTGTCTCTACACTCTTATCTGTAAAATACGA
>Ga0157366_1000134_pt1 | contig 39371 bp, 60 predicted proteins | sample AttbisABBM1_FD_113149 | JGI IMG/M metagenome (GOLD analysis project Ga0157366, IMG submission 113149) | Fungus gardens microbial communities from leaf cutter ant in Botucatu, State of São Paulo, Brazil - Atta bisphaerica ABBM1 | ecosystem: Host-associated > Fungi > Mycelium > Unclassified ...
AAAGGGAGATGGAGGTCTGATGATGCTGGAGCGTGGTGGGGGAGAGGGAGAGTGGGTGGAAGGGTGAATTCTGGGATCATGTAGTTGGCTATGAAACGGTCCTTTGTGGAATCACTAGAGAGAGAGAGAGAGAGAGAGAGAGAGAGAGTTAATGTGAGGGTCTGTAAGAAAAAAAACCTACCTTGGTTCGTGGAGAGTGAGAGCCGAGCGACCGCCACAGCCCATACGCAGGAGGTTAATGTTAGTGTAGAGCTGGTCCCTGGCCAAAAGAAAGTTGCCATGGGGGATGTGTACAATGGTGTAATCGGAGGGAAAGTAGGCGAGGGAGGTGGCCATCACGATGCCAGCGGAGGTCTGGAGCTCCAGGGGTCAAAACAAAGGCTGCAAAAGGGAATGGACATGCCTGTTTTGGACGGGCACTGCCATCGCGACGGAGATGGAGGAGAGCTTGTTGCCAGTGGGCAGCTGCGTCCTTGTCGGAAAGGGAAGCGGAGGGAGCAAGGGCCGCCACGGTGATCTGAGCGGAGATGAAGGTGCGGAACGCTGGAGATGCGGGATGGACACTGACCTTGTGGGACGGATCACCGGTGTAGACGGTCAGGACGGTGATGGGGCGATTGCGCTGGACAATCCTGGAAATCAAGCAAAGGTTCGAGCTTGGAGACGGATGGAGAAGCGATGCACAGACCACTTTTCGACGGCATACATCTGGTAGCCGTCGATCTCGAGCTCGTCGTGCATCACATCGAACGCGAGGGGAAGGCCGAGCCACTCCAGGGCGGTGTTACGGCCCGGTGCCTCCAGAGCGGGGCGGACACGGGGCAGGAGGAGGCAAGAGGGCGGGGGGAGGGCAGCAACGGCGGAGGACTGACGGCCCGAGAGTGGGGGCATGGAGGGAGGAGAGAGGGAGAGCAGATGACGTAATAGAGGCACGTGAGATAATGATTTCTCTCTCACTCACTCACTCACACACACACACACACTCTCTCTCTGGTCTCCCATGAAGCGCAGGACGCCGCCAGACGAAGAGCCCGAGCCCCCGGAGAGCGCTGTCGACGAAGGGATCAGTCGGGGTCCTACTCCTCCAAAGCTGGCCACCCTTTTCGCTGCGCTTGTCTGTCCACTCTGCCACTTGTCTCTGCGCTGCCCTACGACTCTGGCCTGTGGTCATTCACTCTGTGCCCTCCATGTCACCGATTTACCCGATCTGAACTCCGACTCCCCGGCCAAGTCCTCCGACTCCCCGGCCAAACCTTCCGACTCCCCGGCCAAGTCCCTCCTACTCCCCCGCTGCCCTCTCCCTGGCTGCTCCGCTTCTACCCCTCGCCGATCCTCCGTAGGCTCCACCATCTCCACCTCCTCCCGCGTGCGCTACCGGCCGGCACCTGCCACCGACGACGCCGCTCTCCCCATTCAACCCAGGACAGTGCCCGATCCACGGCCCGACGTCTCCCTCAACAAAGTGCTTTCCCTCGTGCGTCATGCAAAACAGGCGCTTGAGGCTAGCTCGGACGATGGACGACCTCGCAAACGACAGCGACAGCAGACTCCAGACAACAACAACGACGACGATCTGCCGGGATATGTGCAGCGTCTCGCCTCGCCCAGCCCCAGCGATGGCATCTTGTCTCGCTTCCAGAAGAATCTGCTTGCCGAGCTTACCTGCGAAATATGCTTCGTCCTTCTCTATCAACCGATAACCACCCCTTGTCAACATGTAAGGCTCATCATTCTCTCTCTCTCTCTCTCCTTTTAGACTCGCGATCAAATCCCTTTCCAGACCTTTTGCGCAACATGTCTTGAACGATCCCTCGACCATAGCTCCGCCTGTCCCCTTTGCAGGCACGATCTCCCCGGCTTACTTTATTTCCATGACCATCCTTCCAATAAAACTCTTCTTGCCATCAGTCTGTCCCCCTCCTCTTTCTCTCTCTCTGACCTTGCCCTTACCTCTTCACAGTCTTACATTCCTTCCCCATGTTTTACAAGGAACGGGCAGAGGCTCTTGCCGCACAAGAACGCGACGCCCGTCTCGATACTCCCATCTTTGTCTGTCAACTCAGTTTCCCCGGAATGCCCACCCTTTTGCATTTTTTCGAACCAAGGTACTCCCATTTCCCTCTTTCCCTCCTTCATCCTCACTCCACCAGATACCGTCTCATGCTTCGCCGTTGCTTGGAATCCCCATCTCCTCGCTTCGGTATGATCATGCCCCCCAAACCCGGCGCTGGCTCTCCTCTCACCGAATATGGTACCATGCTTGAAATTCGCAGCGTCCAGATGCTCTCTGACGGCCGTAGCATGGTCGAGACCTGGGGATCCTTCCGTTTTCGTCTTCTCGAACGTGGTACGCTCGATGGGTACTTGGTCGGTCGCATTGAACGGCAAGTCAACTTATTCCACTCATGCATCACGTAACCCCTTTTTCCAGCATCGATGACTATCCTGAAGACTTGTCTGCTTCTTCCTTACTTTGTCCTCTGCCCTTCAGTCCAACCCCAACACCCTCTTCTTCTTCTGCTCCCCCTCCTCTTGCCTCATCCAATCCCACCACCCCCACAACAACACCCACACCTGTCCCCATACACCCAAACTCACCATCAAACCAGGACCTCATGTCCACATGCCGATCCTTTCTCGATCGTTTGCGAGAAGGAACCGCCCCTTGGGTGGTCCAACGCCTCTCAAACACCGTAGGTACCATGCCTACCGATCCTTCCGCTTTCTCCTTTTGGGTCGCACTGGTCCTCCCCATAGACGAATACGAAAAAGCTAAGTTGTTACCCCTAAAAAGTGCACGGCTCAGATTATTGCTGTTGGTGCATTGGATTGAACAGTTAAATAATCAATGGTACGCATTTGTGTGCAGAGTGCTGACATGTTCGGCATGGTCAGCTTCGGTGTGCTCACAGTTTCGCGTTTTTGTGGTTTTACATAGGTGGTTTTCAAGTGGTTGTAATGTGCTTTGAGAAAACCTTGCTCGTCTTGCTTGTCGTACAAGAGCGAGAGCGCAAATGGTCGTCCACAACAAGAAAGGGTGGAGGGGGAAAGGAGGCATCGTCTTGCTAGCGACGTATTGGAACCCAGCCATGGGTTCCACAAGTGACATCATGATGGCGACTAGCCAAGATGAGTCGTGCTCTCTCCTAGGGCCGTCTTCATTCCATCCCATGCTGAGCTGCCCTGTGCTACGCTAGTCACTCTGTCCAGGCCTGCTAGCAATGACAGCTGATTGTGGGTAGCAATGACTTCAGGCATCTGTTGATTCTTGTTCATTTCATTATCAATTGACCAATCAAATTCTATATGGGAGTCGAAATGAAATGTATGTCTTTGGGTTTTATTTTGTTTGCTGTATTGGGTCGGCAATAGAGTACCACTAATTGTCCAACTTGATATCTCAAGTGAGTGCGAGTTCACGACAAAGAACGGATGATGAGCTTATTTCTGGATGACACGACTATGAGCCTTCCTCATAGATTTCTTCTTCTCCTTCTCAAGATACTATTAACAAAAAACAATCAGAATTAACTAAGCCATCTTAAGATCTCGGAAGAACACTGACTTTGCGTTGTTCGGCGGCACTAAGCTTGGATATTCTTTCCTCTTCAGCTCGCTTCTTCGCAGCCTTACGATCTTGTACAGCTTGTTCCAACTTGGGAAGAATTAGCAAAAACCAGTCCCCAAATTCGATATTGATATTGATTGACCTCTTCTTTCTTATCCTTCTCTGCATCCGCCTTCAATTCTTTATCCAGTTCTTCTCTAATTTTCCTCAGCTTGACTTTAGTCTCTGGGCGTAGATGGACTTTGGTCAAAGAATCGATGAAAGTGAATAATCCAGAAATGAATGGGAGTGTATCGTTGGAACGTGAAGGAGGGGGAATGGTTAGATTGAGAATGACATGTTTCTCTCGTTCTTCACTAAGTAATGGACCGTTTGGTCGGTCTCTAGGTTGGTCAGTAATCTATATATAGGGAGAGAGAGAGAGAGAGAGATCAAGTTCGGTTTAAATAATGGAGCTAGGTTCTCCTCACAGAGAGTGAACGGAAGTAGGGACGAATTTTCTCGTCGTTGATTAATGGGCCTAGAACCTTGAGAATGTTGTCGGTGATGTCTGGGAATTCTATTGACGGGGTCATCCATCTATCAATGACGACTCATGGTGAAAGCTTGTGGGTAACGTACCTGACATGATGGAGAACGTAGATGGAATACTAGGATTCTCAGTGGTTCTAGTCAGAGTCTAGACTTGATCTCGTTAACCCAAAACTCAATTTCCAAAAACAATGATAATAAAATTTCTTTAGGAAAAAAAAGAACACACCAAGTCCCACCGATTATCCTTAATCGTAACCAACTCATCCTTCGACACAACAGCGAAAACAAAATCACTCAAGAGAGCACCCGATGTCAGTGTGAAATCAAGCTCCAACATATCCGCAGGTCGATATTGTAAATCTATAACCTGACGTCCAAGTTGGATGACATACTGAAGAAAGTCATGACGAGGGCGGAACGTAAACACCGTATGCAGTGATGAAATATTACGTCGGCCAGTGCAAAAACTGAAAAAGTCCGAGTAACCATCTGCAGTGAGTCGACCATATTTAGTCTCTGTCTTGCTGAACTGTTGGCCGTAAAGAGGGAAATGGACATTGAGCCTACATGGGTGCCAAAGAAGAAAAAAAGTTAGAATGTGGATTTACCCTAAGAGAAAAAGAAAAAAAGACGATTCAGAACACACACACACACCATTTATTTGCCACTTGCTTGTTCTTCGTCGATCCATACCACCAGAACAAAACGTAAAACACGAGTGCGCCAATCATAAACACCTCGTTGGTAAAGTCTGTAGACGTGTAGAGGTCAGGACAGCAGTCCACGTATCCATCACAGAACGACATACAGGCTGGCCTGAAGACAAATATCTTCCAGCGCCACTGGAGGCCATCATACTCTGCTTGTACGTTGACAGGTGGAGGAGTCAGGCCTGCAAGGAGTTTCGGCAGCACAGACATGGGACGGGAAGGGAGGGCCTGGACCCTTGGACAAGGTTCAGAAAGCCGGAGATTGCCGGATGGCACACCTGAGAGTTAATGAGCGCGATGAGAGTCAGGACTCCCGTAAAGCCCATCTTGAGCGATTATTCTATATCCTCTACGAAATGGACCCGACATTGTCCTTCTCTTCCCTACATCCATGTTCTGTGCTTCGATACCTCCTACCGACTATAGTGCCTTTGCTCTCGACGTCCTCAGACACACTATACCTATCACACCCGCTTCATTCATCAGTCAATCTGTCCTACGACAATGTCTGGGACTCGCTTCTTCCTTCCTCATCACCGATCTAACAACTAGCCCCGAAAAGGGTCTATCGACTTGGCTCACAGGATTCAGTCGTCTCGTCGATCTCGTCGTCGTCCTTCACGCGAGGGGCGAACTCGAACTTGCCACCCTCTCTGAAGCTTCCAAGGCCTGTTCAGAATGCTGGACAGCTGCAGGTGCATGGAGGGGAATGGAAGACTGTCGACAGGGCGTTCGAGCAAACGCTGGGAAATTAAAGAAATTATTGGATGAGGGCGGAAGGACGTATCAAGGTGGGTGGGTGAGAATCCCGATTTCGTCCATTAGTGTTCAAGAGTTCAATGTTGGACTGTCAAATTTTAGGTGAACGCGTGTACGCACCTTGAGGTTACTCATCTAAAGCCATCAGACACCCCACTTACAGGATACCACTACATAGTTTTATACTCAGTAGCAGCTATCTCTATGCACACATGTATGATATGCTCTGATCTCATCTTTCTAGGGGCTGGTCTAATGTCTTATATCGTTCAACTCTCTGCCGATCTCTGCAACCCTCTTTGGAGCTTCCAATTGATTAATGTCAACTCACACACCACAGATCAAACGAGCATCCAAATGTGTATTTCTTTACAATGAGCAATTTACCTACATCCCTGAAAAGCCATATGATGATGGCATCGTTTCTTGTAATTTAACAGTCTCCAATGAAGCAGGCAACAAACAAACAACCGTAGGCATCCAAAAGAATCGCACAACATCTCAAAGAGAAGCGAGATTCGTGATCGGCCAAATGCTATCCAAGTCATTAGTGACGTTGTCCAGAGTTTCAAAAAGTAAAAACGTACTAGGCATCCCCGGAACGCTTGTACCCATATTTCTGAATAAACCCATCGAGTTCTTTGGGTCCTCGCGAACCATAGGGGTAGTTTACTGGTTTAGGGACTGGTCCCTGTCGACCTTCTATCCAATGTAGGATGGGTGTAAAGATCTGGAAATACCATCGTAAATCCACCAATCCACCACGCACACCATCACCGTCGCCAAATGACGCAACGCACCTTCCAAGCAACATCTAATTCGTCATGTCGTACAAAATTGGAATGATCACCCTTCAAGGCATCTAAGATAAGCGCTTCGTATGCCTCTGGGATCTTGGCATCCGTGAACCGTCTCTTGTAGGTCAAGTCCATTTCCGTAGGGATGGCACGCGTGTAAAGACCAGGCGTCTTTGCATTCAATTTGAGATAGACAGCCTCTGAGGGTTGGATGCGAATGACGAGTTCGTTGCGGGCGATATCCTTGAAGATACCCTGTGTGACGTCTTTGAACTGAATCCGGACCTCCACCTTGGCCTCGTTCAAGGCTATATCGGTGTCTTTAGCCGTGGCTCCTCATACGAAAGAAGAACAGGACATACCTTTACCAGCTTTGAGGATGAAGGGTACACCTTCCCAGCGAGGATTGTGGATCCAAAGTGTGGTGGCAGCAAAGGTTGGGCAAACCGAGTTAGGAGGGACAGTGTCATCGTCGAGGTAGCCAGGTTTTCCATTCGCAGAAACATATTGGCCCAGCAAGCAGTCATCTCGCTCAATAGGAGGAATAGCACGGAGCACCTTGACCTATCAGAATCCAAGTGTGATTAGATACATGGTTCCAGGGAACAATAAGTACCTTTTCATCTCGGATATCCTCTGCAGAAAATGAAACAGGACGTTCCATGGTCAGTATACTCAGAACCTGCAGCAAGTCTACACAGTGACGTCAGCAAGTAGGTGATGATAATTGGAGAGCGACTGACGGTTCTGCAATATATCACGAATAATACCGAACTCATCAAAGTATCCGCCGCGGCCTTCTGTGCCGAAGGGTTCCTTGAAGGTAATCTGAACATTGCTGATCGAGTTCTTGTCCCAACCAGCGCCCATCGCGACATTTGCAAATCGCAAAACGAGAAGATTTTTAACCATTTCCTTGCCGAGATAATGATCGATACGGAATGTCTCATCCTCAGTCCAGTACTGTTTCACAGCGCTCAAGAGTTCCCGAGCAGACTCGAGATCCTTGCCAAAAGGCTTTTCAATGATAATCCGATTGATGCCATTCTTAGCAATGTAGCAGTGTTCTTTGAGGTTTTTGGCAACGGGGATGAAAACACTGGGTGGAAGGGCAAGATAGAAAATACGGTTACGTTCCTTGGACTGATACTTTGATTCAATCTCCTCGAGATATCGGTTGAGATTGTCAAAGGACTCGCTATCTTCATATCCACCTGAGACGTAGGACGAGAACCCTTTGAACGACTCGATGGATTTAGCGATCTCGGGGTCATCATTGGGGTTTTTGATGTATGAGGTCTGGCGTTTGTAGAATTCGTCCTGGTCCATCTTTGTCCTAGCATATCCGACGATTTTGACGTCGCGAGGCAGAAAGCCCTGACGATAGAGACCGAAGAGAGCAGGAAAAGTCTGCAAGCGACGATGAGATATCAAGGTCGTATGACAAAGGGCACAGAAGCATACCTTTTTCTTTGCGAGATCGCCAGAGGCACCAAGGACTGCACAGAGTGAGGCGGTGGTGCACAAAGATGACATAAAGACCTACCGATGACGATGGTATTATCCTTGAGCTCCTCATGGCTGGTCTCCATGGAGGGGATGGTGCCCGAGAGAGAGCGTTCGCGCGGCATGGTGGAAGAAACAGATCAAGGTCGTAATCCGAGTTGGAAGAAACAGATAAGGTCGTAACCCGAGTTAGAAGAAACAAATCAAGGTCGTAACCCGAGTCCCTCATCTCGGTCCAGATAATCCCGGCCCGCCTTGCCCGAGTGCTCTTTTCATGGCTTCCATACCAGACCTTCCACCCTCTCCAGACGATGTCATTGACAAACTCCGGGAGCTCGTCCAGCCCGTCAGCAACGACCATGACACTCCTGCAGTATACATCCGGGCTATGACCCTCATAGCCAATCTCAAGTCTCTCAACCGCGCCGCTAACAATGCCACGCGCATCCACAAAGATATCACCGCTGAAGCTCGCCATGACATGGACCAGTCGCATCTTCACTTGCAGAATCTATTGTATGAGAAACGCCATCTCGAGCGTGAAATAGAAAGGTGTCGACAGTTTGCGTAAGGACCATGTCGTCGTGGGCCGCGTAGCCGTTGGTCGCTGATTCTGACTCCATGCTGTAGATCTGTATACCAGGATGTTCCTCTATATACCCTGGATGTGTTCAGATCACTCGCACAAGAAGAAAATTGCACAGAACAGATACTTGCTGACGAGCACCAGTTGATGCTCAGCCGTCTCAATTTTGAACTTGCGGAACGTCAAAGGTGTGCCCTTGAGTGCTTTGTTCACCACTCAGTTCCGCTCATATCCTGTTTAGGCTTGACCAGCGGCGAAAAGAACTTGTACAGCAAAAGGAAGAATTGCTCAAAGAGAACAAGACGAAACTTGCCATGATGGAATCTGTCAACACCCACATCGACGCTCTCATGAAGGTGATTTTCCTTACGGCGTATTTACCCCTTGCTTTTCCTGACGCTCACCACAGACTGCGTTGGAGACAAAAAAGAAGGTTGCCGAGCTTATATCCCCACAGAGTCAGTCTCCAATCCCACTATAGCTTAACTCGTTTCTTGCTGTGTTTATGTTTATTTTATTTCACTTAATGGTAACTGTTGTACAAATAGCTGTGGAAAAATGTGAGGGACCGCCAAAGGAGGGCTCTGTGATTCAGGTAAAGTTACAACCACGACTCAAGAGGTGGATTGAAATGAGAAGTGGCTTTACAGATAAAGCCAAACTGATCCAGCAGAAATGTACCCTAACGCGAAACCAATACAAAGGGCGGAATTCACCCGTCATTGTCACTGATACTCCCAAAGTCGCTCATCTCCTCGTCTTCATCCTTGTCCTCTTTACCATCAGCTGCGTCGGCTGCTTCCTTGGTGGCAAATCTTTGCACATACTCTGGATAACTGACATAAACGGAAACACCAGGTGAGATAAACATGACGCACCCTTGACCTTTGATTCATACTCCTTCGGATGGCGCATCATCAATGCCGCAGCCTCGCCGTTGAGGGGATCGTTGGGATTTGGGTACCGCAGCAATTGTGGCAAAAACACCTCGAAGATATTCATCATATCTATCCAACGGTCAGGCTATCAGTAAAACAAAACATTTGCAGGGGGTGCTATTGAAGATGTCGTTAACTAACCGAACATAGGTGACCAAGTCTGGTTGATAACATCCAAACATACAGAACCGCTCCTGAGTGATTTCTACACGTCAGATGATGTTGTCGGACCGAGTGCAGGAGGGAGGACGCACAATTCATCAATATTAGGGTGGAAAATCTTGTTCATGAAACCGATGCTAGGTGACTTGAAAGGGTATTGATCTGGTAACTCCACATGAATCTTCCATACTCCTCCTGCGAACGGTGCTGTAGCACAATACCATAGTCAACCCGCTGTAAACAACTGGGAAGGAGATGAATGATGCACTTTCTGATGGGCCGATGAAATGGACGTAGAACTCTTGGATATTATCGTTGATGAGATTGACCTCGTAGTCTGACATGAGTCTGTGAATGCTACATGAGTTATCGCCCCATCATAGGGAAGAGACAGCATACAGCTTCATCACGTCCGTCTCTATACGTCGTTTGTTTGGGTTGGCGTGGACATCCCGCAGACAAGATAAGCACAGTGTATCAGGTAAGATAGAGGGGCACTTATCATACTAAGTGGCAGCCAGGAAGATGGTAGCCAATGGTCGGGGGGGAAGTACTGCGGCAGAAGTAGCCGAGGTATGATTGGGCTAGTTGATAAGACGTTGGGCAGGTGTTTTTATGGCGTATAGGGACGGCAGTATAATGCTTGTCCTTGTGGAAGTATAGTACTATAGCTCACGACCATTTGTATACATCAGTTTCGGGCCGAGGCACTAATTAGGCACTAATTTCGGCACTTGTCATCTTTAGCCATGTCTCGAAAAGCCGGGATGATGGTTGAATGCAATGCCGAGGCGAAGATCGAGAACGACAGCGGTGAGGCCAGCCTGACACAGGTATGAATCATTCAATATTGCCCCCTCACTTATGTTTGGGCCATTGGCTCAGGTTCAACTCAAAGCTTTGGTGTGAAACATACACAACCTTGAGAGATCTTCAGAGGAAACGCAGAGAGAGAATAAGAAGTTAATTGGATGCTTATAAAGAGGAGACTTCAACGACTCCTAGGAGAAGGACCGCAGCAAATATCAAAAATGCAATCAGGACCCGGGAGATAGATTTATTTTCCCGATCAGATTATTGAGTTTGTCAAGAGCGGATCGGCGGCAGGCAATCAGCCGGAGTACCATGACAGTACGTACCACGATCTGTGCTAAGCTCAGTTTTCTGCACAAAACTCCTCCTCGATTGTCCAACGCCATGGAGACACAGAGCTCGCGTAGTCATGTGATCGCGCCTTACTTTGGTTGAGCGGTGAGACTTCAACTCCGGCCAGAGATAATACCCTATGCATTTCCACCTCAGTTTATAATCCCATGTCCATCAGCATCTCCCCACGAAAGACTGTTCCTTTGGCCCCTGCCGATGATTCTCGACCCCGCGCAAGATCTCTTATCCAGACCGTTACCAGGCGTGTGTTCTATTGTGGGGTAGTAGTAGAAGGCTCCGAAAATGGGAGAAGACTTTCTGAGGGTGCGCTCATGTCCACCCTTTCGCTTTTGTGTATTCAGCAATGTCGTAGAAATACAGGATCTTGTTCTTTCATTAGGACAGCCCGTTTCAATATCTACGAGTGAAATGTTTTCGTCTTCCGCCACATCCACATCCAACCCTGTAAGCCCGATCTTCAGACTCATACTTGCATCGGGACGGTATCTACAGCAGTGCACTGACAATTCTATGTCAACGGCTATTAGGGTGCAATAACCCCTCGCAAACGCAAGTTAACAGATACCTCTGCCCTCTCCGCCGTCGTCACCGAGCTCGTTACAAGTGAACGCACATATGTCAAACGGCTGCAGATCCTCAAGAATGACTACGCTGATCCTTTACGAAGCTTTGCACGCAATAAAGAAACTGCCATCATCCCCGCATATGAAGCCAAGACCCTCTTTGGCAACATCGATAATCTATTGCCAATCAATGAAGCTTTCCTGGTAGATTTGGAAAAGATGTTGGCTCCGAATGGCGCAAAGACAGTTGGGGGTGTAGGAGATGTGGCTTTACGACACCTCAAAGACCTCAGAGGGTTCGATCAGTATAAACAATACTATGTCAAGCGTGAAGATGCCCAAATAATCTTTGAACGTGAGGCGTCCAAGAGATCCTCGCGATTTGCTGCTTATATCGACGTACGCGCATTTGTCGTCTCCCTGTATATTGCTGTGCTGACGCGTTATTAGCATATCAAATACCAAGCTACTGATCCAAAGAACCGTGTGGGCCTACGAGAGCTTCTTATGGAGCCTGTCCAACGAATGCCACGATATACCTTACTTTTTCGGACGATGTTAAAACACATGGCACCCGATGATCCGCAACGAGTCAAAATTATTGAAGCAGATGAAATAGCAAGTAAGATTGCGCTTGCAGAAGCTGACGAGCAAACAAAACGGGCGGCTGTTTTCTACTGTTTAACCACGACTATCGATGGCTTTCCTCCTGATCTATTCTCCAATTCGCGCAAATTCATTGACTGTATTGATGTAGAAGACGTGATTTCCGAACCATCCGCATCGTTAGGAGCTTCCTCGACGAGTATAGCAGCCACCTTGCTTCATTGTACATTGTTCCTTTTTGACGATAAACTCGTTATTGTGAAACGGCCAGGAAACAGTGACAAAGGTGGCAAAGCGCTGACAGGGTTAGATGAGTTGGACAAAGTGACCAAAGGAGGGGTCCCAACAGCAAAGAAGAAGAGTGGGATGTCATGTAAAGGCGTTGTAGACGTCACAGATATTGTTGCAACAGACGTAGGCGGAGCTGGTAGGTGGTCGGTCCCTTTTTCCATCAGGTGGGGAGTCTTGACAACGATTCACCAGATTTTCACCTCTATCTGGAGAACCCACCACCAAACCAAACAGAACGATGGTCAGGTCGTCCATTCCGGTCACTCACTGTTGTAAACCCTCGACTGCCCGCAGGTTATGGAACAGAATCAGACAAACAGCGATTTCTTGGAAACCTGTGGCACGTTCAGGCAATGTATCGCTCTCGTGCTGGTCAATCCGTCGTTCTTTCTTCCGACGAACAAGAAGTAGAATGTCGTTCCGGGAAGACCACTATTGCCCGTACCTATTTCAACGTCTATCAGCGTACTGCTTTCCTTCAAGAGGCGAAGAAGGTGTAGTAATCCAGTGTTGTATATCTTGAATTTTGCTGAAGTCTTGGGTCTATTAGACCAAGATCGTAGTTCATATTGACCCTCTGGGATCGGCCGATCCGATACCATTTGGCGTAGGAGCACCGCCTTTCGCCCGTATTCGCGTTCAACCGTTGGCGGGAGGACTCTGTCGGTACTCTGTATCATCCAATGATCCGGATGACGAGCATGAGGAGGATATTGTTCAAACAGAACGCATTCCAACCCGCATTATCCAAACCAGTGAGCTTATACTTATACCTGAGTGCAATTACAGCTACTCATGTCATCGCAAGTTCATCAGTTTGGGCTTTTCGAGTTCAGGACGGGGAAAAATTCCTTGCCCTCGACTCCGACACATCGTTCCCGCGTTGCTAGATTCGGCCTTGATGCACTTTCCCGAAATCTGTTCAATGGTCGTCCCGGTTCTACCGCTATAGATTTTTTCACTGGCTCCATCAATGGTCACAAGAAGGGAAAGTCGTCAACACTTAGTCGATCGTCAACATACACTCAGACTACTATCACCACAGGTGATAGTAGTCTGGCCAAGTTTTCGTCCAGGTCAAATTCTACAGCTCCAACAACGGTTTCTTCGATGGATGAGGACGTGTCGTTCTTTACTTCAAAGTCGTCCAAGGCAAGTGCAAGGAAGTTGTTCAGTCGAGCAAGGTCCCCAGCTACATCCGTATCGGCATCCGAATCGGAAAGAGATTCGAGTAGGCCTGTGTCTCGTGCCGGATCCTTGACGGTGCCCTCTCAAGAGATGGGACCGGAGTACAGTGATTACGAGGATGAGGATGGGACGATACAGGAGAAGATCAAAGATATTGATACTTCGGATTATAATCTTGCTATGCAACTGGAACTGGCTAGACAGAATAGTTTGAATCAACCTGCCAAGCCTGGACTGTCTTTACATGTACCTGTGGAGGAGACAATTTATGAAGGTTTGTCATGTCGTATCTTTCTGGATCACTTCTGCCACGCAGGCTAACCCAAGCCCCTCAAGAGGTCCCACCATCATCGTTATGTCCATCACCTTTGGGGACCGGTAATCACAGGTCAACAATGTCCGACTCTCTAATGTCTCCCGAACACACCTCCCGCCCTCTATCCAGACAATCTGATCGCCGACCCATGGGACCTCGAAGTGTTTCTCCCTCCCCTGTTCCCAGGAGTCCAGACACCGTTAGCGAACTGCCTTATCTTTCTGATGACCTTGCTTCCGAAGCTTCACCGAGAGCCTCACCCGAACTGACTCCATCTTCGTCGACGTCATCACTCTCTATACCATCAAATCCAACACCTATACCTCGAAGCAAGCGCCAGCAATTCACACATTACCAATCTTACCAGAATAGTACTGAGGCAACGCCCAGAGCTTCAGGTTCAGGTTCAGGCTCCTCGTCCACTACTGTTGCATTTCCCACTGCTGTAGGTGGTGGTGGTACAACGAATGTGACTCACGGACATGTTGAACCACTGTCGATTAAGAAGAAGAATTCTGTGCGATCATCGACAGCAAATACTTCGCCTCTTGCTAGGAAGAGTAGTGTCCGAAATTCGCCGTTGAGTCGGCCTGTTAATCATCGTATGGTTTCTCCTAAGCGTCTATCGCCACAGTTCAGAAAAACGAAACGCGGGTCCCAATTGTCTACGTCGAGTATCAATACGGAGGCATTAGAACATGTGATACAACTGGCTGTGTCGACAAAGGAGGATGTGTGTTTCGATATTTTTTTCTTCGGTTTGAATTTAACAACGTAATAGATTGAGGTGTCAAGGCGGGCGGCGAAGAAGATCAAGGTGGAAGTTGAAAGCCATCGTCTATCAAATTCGCGGAGTTCGTTCCATGAAGAGCCACATTCACGGCCTTCTTCTCCTGATAAGACTCAACGTATACCTCACGGCGTACCAAACGCACCTCTGGTGAGTCAAAAGGCCTTATCTTTGACACCTTATCAGTGGTATCTTCCTTCTTTCTCATGGCATTTCAACAGACTAAAGAGGCCAAGGCTCGAATGGAGGAAATGCGCGCCTTGATTGGTAAGCGGCAAGCGGCAGATCTTATGCCTGCTATAAGGGCACAACGGGTCAACATATACGGTGAAACGACATCTCGATTGTTTCCAACAGCGTCAGGAGGATCAGATGAATTCTCGCGCAAGCTAGAGGATTTGATATCTGACATTGATAAAAATCTAGTACAAGCCCTGTCTCATCAAGAGGTGCTGCAAAACGAGCTCAAGACATTGTCCACTCAGTTTAGGGAGGTTTGTCGCGCACGTTTAACAAATAGTCACATACTTTGCTGATAGATTATTATCCACAGAAAGCAATCGAATTGGAACGTGCCAAGCTCGATCTTCAGAACTCCAAGAGACAGTGTATTCTTATCAAGAGTCTATTGGACGATGCGACGACGGAGAAGGAGATCATGTTCGAAGCTTTCAACGAAGAGCTTGACAACATGTACAACGATGCTAGTCTCCCAGATGACGAAGCCTTGAAGGCCGTGACCAAAGATTTACAAAAGACTAAAGAATCCAGAAATAACCTCAGTCGAGAGAACTCGTAAGTGTATCAACAACTAATTCAAATTTTCCATTGGCTTAATCAAGCGATCAGGCAAATGAAACGTCAAATCACCGAACTCAAATCACAACAGGAGGAATGGGCTTCTCTACTCCGTGCTCATGGCTTGATCTCGTAGACGACTAATATGATTTATCCTACTTACCTTGCCGCACTTCATCTTTGATTATTCAGCTCACCTGCTTGTATCATTTGCATTTTACTGTATATTACAGACAGCACATTTTTGTTTTAGGGCTTACGGATTTTTGCTTTACCTACGTCATGCAGTAGTGATTACAGTGATTGCCTACTTGCTCCACTGATCTGGTAGCCCATATACATTGATATTGATCGATACTGAGTATGTACTATGTGTGTCATCTATAAAACACCATGATTGGTCATCTAAAGAGAATAAGGATATAATAATAATAATAATATAAGTCTAAGGGTGAACTAATAGGGAAAAGTAAACCTGCGATTGATGGATGGGAGTGATATAATCTCGTGCAGTATGAAAATGATACCGACAACCATGCCAAACCTGCCAGCTTTGAAAACCGAGTACTGCAGGCTTCACCTTCAAATGTGCCTCTCTTCATCAAGGGCGACGCGCCGTGCCTTTCGTCGAAGGCCCTTTCGTAGGGTTAACCGTCTCAAAAGAGGAGAAGGTTGGTCTACCTTCAAGTCATCTGACCTCAATTGAGTCGGGGACTGGGGGCTCATTTGGCCAGAGCGAGTGAAGAGGCCCCTGACAGTCCGTACAAATGAATTGGAACTTCGATGATTTAGTGACAAAGGGGAACTTGCTCGACTAAGAGGACTAGCGCTCATAGAAGGCCAGACTGGTGCTGTGAACGGTGCGCTACACGATGTTGGGGATGTCGATGAAGCCGACACCCGCTGAGTAGGCAATGCCTGGAGACTCAGTCTCTTCTCACTTCTTACAGACAACGGGAGAGGAGGCACTTCAGGAGGTTGCGAAGCTTCGAGGGTAGTCATGCTATCGCAACGTGGCTTCCGTCGTGGTACTCTGAGACTCTCCTGCTTCGAAAGACGATTTCTCGCTAAACCAGCTACGCTGATCGCAGAACTAGAACGTGAAAAGTTCGAGCGTTCGCCATGCTGTTGTAAAGGCTGAGGAAACAGGACCTCATCGTGTAATCTTGCTTGCAGCCGGGCAGAAAGGCAGACCTGCGAAGTAACATCTTGGAGTTCGTGATCGATCTGAAGGCGACCACTGATCAAAGAACGGTTAATGCAAATTGAGTTGGGGTCATATCCCATAGGGGCAAAAATAGACTTGATGGAAGCAGTGGAAGAGCGTCGATTCGGAAGGCGGGACATATCTTGGAAAGCTGTGATATCACTTTTTCTCAGCGTAAGTTTCCTACGACGGATAGTTGAGACCGATAACACAGCATCCGAAGACCCCAGAATTGGATGGGCCATGTCGGGCGCGAGGCACTCTACTCGCATATCTTTTCTAACAACCTTAAAGCTGGGAAGAGGCTCATTGCACCATGTGGATTCCTGTAGCCTCGAGTCTGAGATGGCCTCGAGCCAAATATCTTTCTCCCTTTGGCAAGCAGCGGCCAACTCGAAATGGATAGCTTTCGTAGAAAGCCGAAAAGAACATGGCAGCATCGCTTGAAATAATTGTCAAAACGAAAATATTCAAAATAAGCGAGGAACGGACCTTCGTCTGAGTCAGCTCCCGTAATCTCAAAGTTTGCCAGTGAGAACCAATGCCTCGGCTCATATCTCTTGCCCTTGAGGACTTTGGAGAGGATGAGGTATCCTCCAGAATATAAGAAAATGCCCAAGTATTTGGCTGTAATTGTCTGAAGCTGACCGAACGATTGTCGAGGAGTATGGTACATAACATCCAACGACCCAGAGAGAAGGCACGGCCCAAGTGACAAGAGAAATGCGGGTGTCAGCACGAGCAGAGGAGAAGCGGATGAGACTGGTGAACTCTGATTGAGTGAAGGTGACAGAGGAGGCAAAACGAAACGAGAGATAATAAGAGAAGACTTCGTCATCGCCTCACGTTTCCTGCGAGCCTCGTCGACAGAAGATGCTACGTCACGCATGACCTGTATTGCATCCCTGATTGCCACAGTGGCGTCACCAGGTTCAATACAGGGGCTCCTTGGCATCAACTGTCGGAGGAGAAGGGGATACTTGCAAATGCGCTGCACAGGTTTAATCAAATAGTCGGTGAAAAGCAATCGTGGTTGCTTGGAATCGGCTGGACGTTCCACATCCTTGGCGCTTTGAGTAGCAAGCTTGGATACAGAAGTTACGGTAGACATCGTGCGCCGCCGCCGCATCTTTTCGCTTGAAGACACGTCAAGAAGACAGTTGCGACTCCGATTTCGGCTGAGGTCAAAAATGTGATAACTTTCTCCAAGTGCATCAAGTTTGGCCATTGCAGACCAACAACGTTGCTCAAACACTTCCCATTCTGCGGGGTGTTGCGATGCTACTCGTTTGATAAGGCTCATTGCCTCAGGATGGCCAGCACAAAGTGTTTGATATGCCTCAAACTTGGGAGCCTATGGCCGTAGCAGCGGGTGTATAACGCGGAGACAGGCAGGACCTACCTCAGCAATAAATTTCTTCGATATAGCCTCGAGAGCAGACGCCAGTGATAAGAAAAACTCTGGCTCAGATCTCAAAGAGCCATCCTTTCCGAGCGAGTTAGGCACACCAAAAGATGTCATAATTCTTCGCAAGGCCGAGAGGAAATCTTCATGTATCCGCAGAATTTCTCTCAGGTTTCGAGTTATAACGTTGATCTCACTTTCAGAGAAGACTTGTCGCATAGAAGTGGAGGAGGTGGACGGGACGACCCCATCGGTAGGTGAAAGTGTTTGACCAGTATATGTATTGGCCCACGGCCCTGCTGAGAAGGAGGCAGAAGCCCGAGCAAAAGCCGAGGTGCGCACCTCAAAACTTGCCAGACGTTGAATATATGCCTTCGAAAATACCAGATAAGCATCACTTTTAAGGCTTAAGGAACGAAGTACCCACGACGAGCAGTACCCTCAGATCTTTAACATAGTCTGTTTCAGTTGTCAACAGCTCCTGCAGGGAATGGGAAATCCGCATTGCATCTTTAACTTCCCGCGTGCATACGTCGATAGTCGACTGATGTCCCTCGCAGCTCTCAACAGGGCTGATTTCGACCACAGAAGGCGCATATTCTGTGCTTGAACAATCGTCAGCGTCCTTTGGTAAGTGGAAGACAGGTTTCGAGTGTTGAGACCGGTGACCAGGATTCGTTTTACGGGTCAATGCCTCTGAGAGGCAGGATTTACCCGAGGTCAGGGTCAAAGTTGAAGTTGCTTGAGAGTGTGGTGACATAGCGGGGTCCGAAAGGCAGCGTTTCAGTCGAATTATGGGGCTATCTGGTAGAGCATGCGGCGATGTTGAGGCAGGTAATGAGGCAGATGGTGAGACAGGGCTAGACGGTCTCCAGGAATCGTGTGATTGGGTATACTTATGGGGCGGAGTGGGTGGCGTAGATATCCACGTAGGCGCTGCAAACAAGACGCGCAGTGACAACTGTGAATTGGGTGGCGTTTCATCCCGCGGTCTCTCGTCATTCTTTGTAGGTGTGGTGCCCTGGCACGAACCAGCAGCAGACTCAACCTGAGGCGGTTGGAAATATGCCGATAGCGAACGAAAGCTTGGATCTGGCGAGCAGACTGGTGATGCTATGATTGTTGGAAGGGGAAGAAAACTGGTGGGCAATGAGTTCTTCGCAAGGCGCGATGGAAAATCAGGGGTTCGTGATGACGAGGCTGGCAATGATAGAATACTTGGGAGGGTGGCAGTATTCCTGCGCTCTGTAAACAATGCCGGGGATAATGGAAATTGAGCCAGAGGAGGCAAAACCTCCATTGTCAGATGGCGTACAGTGGACTCGAGCCTTTAAAGAGGAGGCTGAGACTGAAATCCGGGAGGAAATCAAGAGAGCCGTACCGAACCAGCAGACAGAATTGAAATGATACAGACAAAGCAGGCTATAAGGAAAGTGGGGTAGGCTAGAAGTGATTGTACAAGTCAGAATCCGGCGCACATTCGTCAGGATCCAGTGCGATCGTCTGGGTGAGACCCTTCCAGGTCCAGCGTTTTTCAGCTAGCACGTGCGAACGACATGTTCTGTATGTTTGGGCACCTACTCAAAAATGGACAGGACGATCGCACACGGGGTCGCAGCATCACCTACACTGCGGTCCAGCTGGGCTCACAATGCGATGTTGGCGTGGATGTGCTGTGAAAGCCTGGGCGATATTTGCACAAGGTGACAGTTTATCAGAATGGTACATAATTAGCAATTTCCATCGCGTCAATGAAGCTCAAGTTTATCATCCGATCGCTCGGTGAAGGGGATGTTTTGTGCCTCAGCATCTCGTCGGCGCTTTTCCTCCTTGTCTAGGAACCTTCTCAACAATGTAATGTTATGACCTGTAAACACTCGGTAAACAGCTTGCTGGTTCGAATCAAGGTCCTATACCAGATATTGAACACGGGTAATTGAATACTAGAGGGAAAACATACACTCGGAGGCAATGCCGAAAATCGTCGAGTACCCTTTCTCTTCAGCGATGGCACACCAGTCACAGATAGATGGTGCAGGTGTTCCAGCTTCCTCATTAAGACATGGATGGACTCCAACGATAGACGATCGCAATACGACAGGTAGAGCCTTTCCAGCAACATCGCCTGCTCTGCCAAAGCGTAAACAGCCATATCTGTCAGCTTGTACACTCGTACGAGACTCAGTCTTCGGAGACCTTGAAGGCTTGCAAGCTCAAAAACTGACATGTCTGTGAGGTTACGACAGACTTCGGAAGATCTAAGTGAGCAGGAAATTGGACGCTCTCAATGAGAGAGGGACGGCGACTCACAAGCAACATCAATGCACCTTAGATTGGAACACTCCCTTGCAAGTCTAACCAACCCTCGGTCCGTGATATGAGATACATGGGCAAGTATCAGAACATCGAGATTATCTCCCAGGCGAGCAATACTCTCCATAGCAGCATCCGTCAGCTGTGTACATGCCGTCAGAATAAAGGTCTGGATTCGTGAAGCATGAGATACGATTCCATCGATTGTATTGTCAGTGACGTTGCAAGCAGTGAGATCAAGAACTCTGAGGTTCTCCGCTCGATGGGGTAACAGTAATGGAGGAAGAACTTCAAGCCATGTTATGGGTCTGTGAGGAAGAGGCTTTTCATCTTCTGCTTGTAAAAGTGATGAACGGTCATCAAGAACGACAGATGGGAATGCCTTGTCTGTCAAGGAAGAACAATTCGCGAGCCGTAACGTGCGCAGCTTCCTATACCATATCAACAGGAAAATTCCGGATGGAAAATGAAAGGTACACCTACTTTGAGAAATACCAAACATCCCTTAAGGCAAGAGGTGTCAATGCAGGGAGGTCTCCCAACTCCAGCTCAACAAGCCTTGGGCACGTTTTTACAATAGCTGATATGGATGAGTCTGTAAGTGAAGTAGCCCCATTTAACCGTATCGATTGTAAAGGCAGGAATCTATTCGTCACCTCCAACATTCCCGCGTCGGTGATTTTGGAACAGCCAGTAATATCCAGTTCCTGCAAATTGATAGCAGTCTCCGCTAGAGCAACCAAAGTCTTGTTCGATAACTGCGGTACACCGCAAAGGGCGATTGTTTCAATGTGAGGACACCCAATGAGGACTTTTCTGAGTTCATCATCAGGTATCCCTGAGGGATGCTGGAGAATTAAATGCCGAACACGTCTGTATTCGTCTGGATTTGGTAGTCTATCAAGAACTTCGATCATGTCTTCATGAAATGACGTTAATTCTGACTCAAATTCGTCGGGCATTTTGAGGATGGCTAATAGGTGTTGGGGGTAGTAGCTAGCGACTCCGATATCAGTGATCTGTATGTGCTTGACTACCAAATTTGCCCACCACGGACACACCAACAGACTGCAGATGCTAACCAGAACGTTATTTTAGTCCTGGATGCTGAACAAGCAGGCTTGACAGGATTTTGACAGGCGGCATCAGCGTTTATCGTAAAGCTTTCAATATTTTGATGTCATCAGTGGCAATCTCATGGGATTAAACATGCCTCTCTCTGTCTCTTCCACTACGTCCTCGAATGACACTACTCGCCCAGCACAGAGAGGTCTCCAATCATCAGGTCCAGACTCGTCAAGCCGCATTCCTGTAACGCCAGCCGTCTTACGATCTATATTTGCCTCCTCACGGACACCACACGAGGAGCGTTCCATTTCTCGTGTTGCGTTTTTTCGGCAAGCATCCCCCAGTTCTTCAGAGATCATTGCTACAATTACTCAATTTTTGAATGCAGATTTACTGGATTCTTGCTGAGCTGCATAACTATAAGTTTAGCGGCCGTGAGAGGGAGAGGAATCAAAAGTAGTGCCGCGCTGCTGGGTGTCAGCTAAGTCAAATTGTCACATATGAGAGAATAGTAGACATGCAATGCCATGTGTGGTCCTATGAACGTTCCATTGCGCTCTTATGACACGGAAGATTACAAGAGATCAACTATGCCACGAGCTGGAGAAATAATAGCAGACACTTTGCTTGACGAATCCAACAAACCACCACCTTCATATGCCACTAAATCCACCAAATCATCGTCTATCTCTTGCACACCCAACAACTTCTCGAGATCTGTCGTTGCCATTGCATATGCCTGCTTTTCGCTGAGACGTCCGTTCGATTCAAGCGAAGCCTGGACGAGTTCAAGTATATCACATGGAGAAAACACTCTTGACACACCAATCCCAACTCAAACCTGGTATTTCTTGTATCCCAAGCTGCTTTCACTCCCATACCGACAATGACACCATGATCGATCAGCTCCATGAGAGCAGTATTATTCGTCAGCGGTGGACCAGGCAAACTTATAGTTTCTGTCTGTGAGTATTTTCTCATTCTCAATCACTGTTACTACTGACATTCGTCGCTGATCCCAAACGCTAGGGAATGGCCTGACGGGATTCAAAATCACACCAACACCCGCGTTGCCTGTGGGCTCTCAGCAATTTGTCAAATCCCAGTTAAATTGTCCTCACTGATTTCCCTTGCAAGCAGATGTGCCTCAGTTGCACCACTGAAAACCATTCTCATTCTGGATCCAATCTTGTACTCCACGTCGGCCTTTACAATCAGAAGCGACGCCATGATGTCGGCACTATGGACATCAATCACCAAAGGAATGACACCCTAATAATATCATTAACAATTCATACAATCACAGTAAATCACTCACCTCTGCGGCCTTCTGGAACCATTCTCCGGTCACTCTCTCGTGTGCCTCCCAACCATAAAGAAGCCGTCTCAGCGTCGAAATCTGAGTGCTCACACTGGGCCGTCTGTTCGGGGACAATGGATGCGGTCGACCCATGATGATGTGGAGGGCGGTCGCATCTTGTAAGATTGCACCTCTTTCCATAGCATGCGATGCACCCGTCCTGAAAGTGGCAGATACACCGGCAATCATATTGCCCCCATATACGTCAAGGAAGAATGGCCTTGCCAGTACTGAAGTTGCCATTGTAATTCCCGACCGGTACGCAGTCCTGCGTAATTGTTAGCAATTTCCCTTGTATCCGACATCCCTACTCACAGGGCATTCCTGGTCCTGAACATCAGAGCGTCCGCAGCCTTGGTTATTGCCCCTACATCGTTCAAAATGGCGGGCACGTCCTCGATCATGGCATCGTATTGTTGACCATCTCCGGTTGACAGCTCGGATGCAATTTCCTCTGTGCCTAACAAAGAACCAAAGGTCATCAAGCCCGCAGCAATAGAACCTCCTTTCAAGTCTACTGTCGCTGCTCTTGTATTAGTAGAGATACACGTATTACCCAGACAACTGATCTTTCCCTTATCAACAATCACGATTACGCCGTTTCCTGGGGTATCATCTTCCAGGATGTTCATGATCTTACCACCCGGCACTCTCCTCCAGAACTTTTTGACGTTCGTGAAAACGACCTGATCGCGTTTATCACCCTCCAAAGGCGGCAGGCCATCCCAAAGGACAGTCCTATTTCTCTCTTTGTCCCAGTTGGGGACTCTCGGTGGCCTTTGGCACGGCTCCCTATCCTTTCCAACTCCTACCTGTACTGGGTGATGTTTGTTCCTGGGAACAGGGATTTGAAGAAGACCATCTATCCAAACATGTGTAGGGGTTGCACCTAACTGCAATGGATGAGAATCCCATATCACTATGTCAGCATCAGCACCCTCTGCTAGAATTCCGATCCGGTGGTCTAAACCGGCCGCAATCGCTGGTGTGGATGTTACCGAAGCAAGTGCAAGATGTTCTGGAAGCCCGAAGAAGTAAGCTTGTTGGGCTTCGTGAATGAGATATCTTGAATTGGTGAACGGATGGTCAGTCTGTATAAGGAATTCAAAACTTGAGGGTCTTGGTTTCAATTCCAAAAGGGACAGTTACCTCCATGATTACTGGAATGTTCTGATCTGCCAATACCCTACTGGCAAACTCTGAGCCGCGATACGATTCACGCTTGTGCCGGTGTTTTGTTGCGAAAAGTGCCACTGCTGGTGTCCCGCCGTAACTGTTTGATCCAAATGTCAGTCAAGAAGCCAATCTCAATGAGCGCTCGGAAACCCACGCTCGTTTCAAGATTTCCGGCACGAGATAAGCCTCAGAAGCATGATGGAACGATGCAAGCGGAAACTTGTACTCGTTTGTGAGCTATATTAAGGTATTTATTGCGATGGTCGGCTTGGTCCACGTATACAGACTTTTGGACCGTACTGATACTTACTCTAACAATCGCGTCAAGGTCAACGGCTTCGTGGCAATGGTTCGCGATCTAGTACTGGTTAGTAAATTCCCAGAGAAGTCAATGAACAAAGGTTTATCTGACCTTGACCTTTCCTCTCAGGACATCAACCAGCATCTCCCACTGTAGATCCTCTGGGAATAGATCCTTTAATGCATGCCATAGCCCCGCTTCAGCTTTCAAACAGTAGTCGTCTTGCATGTTTTTAATCTTTCGAGCTTGTTCATAGGCAGATCGTAATGCCCACACGTTATCCATTCTGTTTCCGTGTGCCCTTAGGTCCTCGCCGCAAGACTGTCTGCAGTAACTGCATCAGAACAGTAGTATTTCAGAAATCATTTCTCGTACTTCATGTGACGCCATTTCGGATAATATGGATCGGGTTCGGTCCCATTGAGCCCATACGGAGGCTCAACGACCATTGATGAAGCTGAACGATCGGATGTCTTGCGAAGCTTCACCATAAACGCCTGTCCACCTTCGTAGAAATCTTCAGTCAGTACTTCCTGAGATTGAAATACTTATTCATAAATCTCTACGAACCTATTGCATTTTCACTCCCAGGAAGAATTTGCGCAGTCGTCACACCACCAGCCGTGGCCAACTCAAACCCTTCATCATGGGTATTGAACGCATCAATACTCCTCAACCAAGGCAGAATAGGTCCTTTTTTCGAGTTGATATCAAACGCTCCGTTCGTGAGTGGTGCGCCAATCACTCCCAAATGTGAATGCAAGTCAACTGCAGGAAACAAAGCCACGACGTTTATTTTTAACGCACATCAAAACGTATTGGAAATATTAACTCACCAAGTCCAGGTGTGATCCAGGCTCCATATGCCTCAACCACAGTCAAATTCTCTGCCTGATCAATGGTCCTGGCAGGAATTCTTCCAATTCCCTTAATAACCCCTCTATCCAACAAAATATCCCCATGAATGATCTCCCAACCGTTCTTCCTCCCCGTAAAAATCGTAGCATCCCTAATGAGTGTTGCGTTATTCCCATACTCGTATCTTTCCGACTCTTTCCTAGAAAAAAAAGCCTGGAGAACGATTGGAGTTGCTTTCAATGTAGCACAACGGCTCAGGATTTCTTGGGCATTAACTGGGGGAATGCTATGTCCCTTATCTCTGCGTAAAAACGCAAAATCCAGAGATCCGGTTATACCAGCAAGGAAAGAAGAAGTCAATGTCGTGAATCCAGCGACAAGAATAACAAGCAAAGGTAAGTTGATAGATTTCTGAGTCATCCATCCTCCAGCCCGAATACTGGGTGGGTTTTTGGAGGGCATGTTACTGACAGGAAGATATGGAAGAGACATGTGTAAGTATACAAGGCTCCTGGTAATAAGCACATGGACAGCATGCGAACTCATGCATCACGGCGCGCCGTACGTGCGTGCAAACCCTGTTCATAAACGAAATTGATTGCAGTCGAAGAAACTATGATCCCACGTGCAATGGCAGTGTGCCGTGTGGACTTCGAAGTCATTTCGAGGTGTGACAAGAATACACATTCTACTATTCGGTCTGAGAGCTTGAATCCTCGCTCTCATCTGAATTCTCGTTGACTGATTTTTTTTCAGATTCAGTAGCACCGCTGTCTGAGGGGTCCACATCGGATGCTGCTGTACCGCAGGGGACTCGACGATTTTTCGTCTTTGTCGATGTCGTAGATGTTAGCTGCACCGGAGGAGCGGGGAGATGAGCTTTCTTAACCCGGAGAATATCCATGATGTCTGTAAAAAGGGTAAGGGCTTGTCACGTTCGGCGGCAGGGGAAAAACTGGCCTGCATGCGTCATATTCTCGTATCCCTTGATGCTACGTTTCATTGTCAGCCAACGGCGTTGGAGGACATGCGCGCTCCAGAGATTCCAATCCGGATCCGAAAGTGTTTTCCAATCAATTTCAGTGTCATCATGAACATTGAGCGAGTCAATCCTGATAGGACATCAGATGACGAAAAGATGGCGCAGATGGTGAAGATGAAACTTACTTATGCACTAAGATAAAAGCATCCTGCTGGCTCCATCGCGATAACTCACCTGTTGCCTTGACAGTTCTACTGAGAGAGTCAGTCCTGCTAAGAGTCTTAGTTATCCATGGGCGGGTGTGCCTGTAAGTTCTCACCATTTAATGCGGCATTGTTGACGACCCCTTCTGCCACCCATGAGCTCGCTGACCTTGCCCCAAAACACATCATTGTCAACATCTTTCCCTTGTTTAATTGTCATATCCGTGACAATGCTGGTGAGTAATTCTTCTTCCTCTTTCGTCCAAGGGCCTAGAAAATGTGAGACTTGCTGTAACTGATAATACGGATGATAGGTACCTGATTTCCGGACCTCGCGATTTTGAATGTGATTGCGATAACGATCGCGACAGTCCGAAGACATTCTCCCAACTTGATGACTGACTTTCTCCCAGGACTGTCCCAGTTCTGTTACTGCCCTTGAAAGCAGTTCAGAGCATGACTAGGTTGAAATACCAGGAAGGCATACTTTTTGAGTCGTATATCCTCCTCTTCCGACCATTTACCTTGTTGTTTAAGAGGGTGATATGTCCGACGAACGTGGTGATAAACAGCTATGATGGGACGAAGTGGCACAGCTGCAGCTGAAAGTCGGGGATTTAGTTGATTGGTAGATCGAGTGGGCGAAACTCACTAATCAACTGCCAGAACTTGATAGAATCCTCTTTCTCTGAACTTTTGGACGGAAAAATGATTTGTTGTAAATCTTCTTCCGTCATCCCTTCTCTCTGTTTTCCTTCAACCCGTTGACTCGCAGTTCAAATAAAATGCAACTCACGGCCATATGGGTATTGATTGCATTGTGTATCAGCTGTTCTTCTGTCGCAGAAAATTTTCCTTTCTTATACACGAGCCCTAGTTTGGGATAAGACCGAAGTCGTAATGAGCAGAGGTTACTGCGTACCTTCCGTTCTGACCAACTCTGCCAGCTTCGCCGCACCCAGCCACTTGGTCGAGAGTAGTGTTGCATGCTCAGGATTTCCATGTTGTTCCGGAACACTATATGTGGGAGACATCGTTCTGACGGGAGGAGGCGCTTTGGGTGGTATCCCAAGGATGGCATTTGATGGGGCTGGATAGCCATTTATGGGTGGAGACCGATGTGGCAGAGGGATTGCGGGGGGATAAAACGAAGGTGAGATGGGAAACGTTGGTAGAGGTGACACATTGGCGGCGGCAGCGGCAGCATCTCCCAGCGTTTTGAGTACACCGGCGATTTTGGTGATGTCCAGATCTTGTAAAGCACGAAGGACATCTTCGTTTGAGCCAAGGGAGAGGTCAGCGATTGGAAGATCCATGTTAGCAATGGCGGCTGGGTCCGGAATAGGCTGCATGTAAGGATTTGAGAGGTAAGGAAGAGTGTGTTCCGTGCCCATTGGAACGAAATGAGGCTGGGAGCCCTGAGCGATGGGTGGAAGATAATTCAGATCTATCTGGGGAGGCGGCAGATTCATCATGTCTGGGGCTCCTGTAGCTGCTAGGGTCAAGATCGCAGAGAGTAGAGCAGCAGCAGATGCCTGAGCCTCCTCATCCAAAGGCTCTGCAGGCGCTTGAGGTTCGATTACTCCAGTAGAAGCGTCTGGAGGCGTGTCCGAGATGACCTTGGAAGGTTGTGCCTTGTCGTTCTGTTTCTGTTTCTGTTTCTTTCGTTTGGATGAAGTTTGCGCGGGCTCTGTGCTCACGTCATGATGCTTTCGCTTTTTCTTTTTGTCTTTTGGGGAGTCAGAGCGCAAAGTGTGTGCAGGGGCATCTTTGCGAGAACGCTTTTTGCTCCTATTTTTTATGAGATCATGGGAGAGAGACGGCTGGAGCGGGGTGTCTGACGGCATTTAGGGCGGGCTCTCAAGGATTGGAGATCATCAGAGACTCAGCAAAGGTGTCTGGAGTCACGTGCATCACTGTTCAACATCAGTTCTATTGACTCGCACATATATAATACGCACGTAAATTCACTGTTTCTGAACTCGATTACTTTTACAGACATTGCTAGCAAGTTGGAAAACATAGAAAGACCCTCCGGTTCCTCGTGAGAGTTTCGTAGCTATATATGAGAACCTACCTCAATATTTGCCAGATGTCCAAACAGGTCTCCAATCTCTTACCAGGGTGAAAACCACCTAATCGTCGTCAAACCAACGGTCCTGAGTTTCTCGGTCATCCTCCACATCTAGATTCTCGTCATAGTCTACCTCGTCGTAGTCGACCCCCTGTACAACTCATCAGCTCAGTCTCGATTTGATTAATTTGGTTGTTTACCGGCAGCAGTCCATAGATAAAGCGTTCGCGGATTATGCGCTCAAAGCTGCGTCGTTTCTCCTCCTCGCTTTCTTCTTCTCCTGCATCTTCGCTTTCAGTCTCTACCTCTTCTTCAGGTGTTGTTGTGGTCTCCGCCAGCTCTCTGCGGACAGCCCGGATCCTTTCTGCCTCCCGTTCTTCCTCGTAGCCTCCAAGCAGACTTGCCAGCTTTCCAACATGTTTCTCCTCGCCTTTGAGAAATTCCTCCCACACCCACCTTTTCTCTTCCAGTCCTTCCTCAGCTCCCCGGCGCTCCCTTCCCTCCCACAGCTCCGGCCATCTGTGGCGGGCAGAAACAAAATCAAGCTCCGACGGATGCGTGTTTACATATCTGAGGCGCCTATTCCGAATAGGTGTCAGGGTGGTCCTGACTTTGGGTGTAGTGATGCTGCTGAATTTGCAGACAATGTTGGGCGGGAGCTGTGAAAGATGTTTCCTCAGAAACTGGATTGTAGAGGTGGTCGGTGAGGGTTCGTAGTCTATCGGTAACCCTAGATAAGCGAGGGCGATCTTGTGGTCGAAATCTGGATGTTTCATTCGAGAGAACGAGTAGGTATAGGTATAGGTAGATATACGTGACTTTGTAGATTGTGTCATCAGTATTCGTTCCCATCAGCACTGAATCTTCCCTGGCGCCCAATGTCCCAGCACACTAATTCTCAGTCAAATGCGAGTTCACTTCATTATCACCGTTGTTGGTGGTCTTGGTGTCGCCACAATTTTTACACCAAACAAGACCTTTTGAATCATGTAATTTCCGAACACGTGCAGAAAGCGTCACCAGTGCGTCTTGCAGACATTCACACCGCACAAACGGCCGAGAATAGCTATTGGGATTCCTTGGATTTTGGGAGTCTCCCCAGTCTACCGTCTAACCTACCTGACCAGGGAGAAAATCACTCCCAGGCCAGCAGTCATTGCCAAAGTGCGTCCTACAACCCAGTGGTATTGTCCATCCACTAACATGGGTTTGATTTAGTCGACATACCCTCATCCTTACCTTCTCCACCCGCTTCTCTACCTCAGGATACAATTACGCCTATTTTGAGACAGCCACCCACTGGCTTATCTGTGGATGATGAGCCCCTCCAGGTGGCGCCCGCATCATCATCACCACATACACCCTTTTCGAAACGAAATACCTCTGACGCCCATTTAGACACACCTTCCTTTGCCTCACTTTCTTCGCAGCCAAACTCCCCAAATAACATGTCATATGATGTACCAAGCTCTCCGTGTTTTGACCTGCTGGTGGCATCGGCCACAAGTTGGTCCAAACATCCTGTGCTACCCCTGTCGGAAAGTGAGGAGCTGACCAACGACTTATCAGAAGAACGTGTGCTTAATCAGCTGACACAAGGAATAGATAGCGAAGAAAAGAGCCAAGAGCTCGAATCTCGTTCAAGTAACAAGGACAGTGTGATGGATCTTGATTCCAATGATGCTGTCCTTCAGCTCGAACCTCATTCAAGTTACTTCTGCAACCAAGAGCCGAGTCTACTCCCTGTGCAGATCCTTCCCACTATTTTATCCAGTTCACCCTCTTACCTTCATTCATCGGTATGTCCTTCTACGACACCCGTCGCTCGACAATCCTGGTACCAGCCACAACGTCGAAGACCCTCAAATAAATCGGCGTCTGACGCGTCAGTTGGCTACTTTTCCCCAGCAACTAGTCCCATGACAAAGGCAGTAACTCTTATTACTTCACCGATTCCCGCCAATAGCCTTCCTGCAGCTGTGCAAGCAGCTCAATCGTCTACTTCTGTGGCTTCTCAAAATTTCCAACCAGCTCCCCAGTCACAGTTTCAGGAACAAAGTTCAGATAGTAGCCAACCGTCTTCATACCCCCTGCTAACGCAAGCCCCGCTACGTAGTCAAAGCCTGATTCAGGACTGATTCCAATCATAATTCATTTCTTTTTTTATCCAAATCATTATAAAATAATAACATACAAATTCAATTTACTGTATGTGGCAGGGGGAAAATATTACCTTACTATAAGTGTTGTCGATAATTAGTCGAAAGGGGCAGACTTTCTAGTATGAAAGGATCAATAGGCTATGTTTCTCTAGTGTACCAATCCAATAACCCTTCTCGTTGTTGTCATGTACTCTATGCACATGCTGGTGGTGGCTACCAAGTCCCGTGATGTTTGTTAGGACCCACATTTCCCACTCTTTATCTGCAGTTAACAACACCTCCATCCGAGCTTCGTGGTAGTCGTCAACATGGAAATTTCAATTACTCGCTTACCTCACGAAGCTGGAAAGTGGGATGTTGTGCGTGCGATAGCCGGCGTTCTTCATTCGGACGCATTTCGCCGTGAGGACCAACGCAAAGAGAATTTCGATATCTGTCTTTCGGATAGCACTGTCAGTGAGCTTCGCAATGGAGGATTTGGGACTTTGACCCTTCGTGAGGGAGCCTTGGGCAAGAACTTCTTGCGATATGTTCAAGAAGAGCCGATATATATCGAAGATCCTGTCTCTGGACAGAAAAAAAAGCTCAAATTTTTTAGAGGAAACTCGACATCTTTTAAGAAGGGTTTGATAGAGACCTTGACAAAGGCACCGTATGTGGATCCCGACATCGAAGAGGCGCATCAAAGGAAGCTAGCCAAGCTGGCCGATCAATTTCGTGTTGATTCCGTCCAGTTTGGTGTTTTCTATCGTGATCGGTATCCGGCTAATCCGTCACAGCGTCTTTCTCCTCGTTCTTTCTCTATTGAATGCCAGAAGGACCTTGTCAATGACAATGTCGGTTGGTTGAAATTTGAGTACGATCATAAGCTCATTCGAATAATAGTCGGTTTTTTGACTTCATTAATCTCAATGCCCAAGACAGATCACTGACATTTTTTCACTTAGATCTGCAATCCCGTTGCTGGAGGAGTAGGTTATAGCATTGCGATCCGCCTCTCCTCGATCCAAAAGATTGCCGTAGGGTATGACGGAAAACCTTGTTAGTCTATGATTGCTCTCGTCTTGAATTTATTTGAGCCCGATTGTCACCAGACGTTTGTTTCGACACACTTACACCACCTGACTTCGAATCATTCCAATATCATCGCTCGCAAACTGGAAACAAATCCAAAGATGAGCAAAAGTACAAACATCGTATTGGTGCTCTCGATGATGCCCATCGTGCAGTTGCACCCTTTGCGCCTCACCTGCGCATTCTCCTTTACAAAACTTCAGATAATGATGTTCTAGATAGCTTCGTGGAGATGTGCAAAGCTTCCGATATATCCGAGAGCATCATTATTCGCTGTGATATTCCTGGAATGGCCCGAGTTGAAGCTTCGGGATGCCATTTCTTCTCTCGAAATGCTCTATTTCATCTTCAGCGAGAGATTCGCACCTTCCCTTGGATTGTGGGTTTCCAGCTGGAGGCTCTATTACACAATGGAATATTGCATACGGAAGACATACGCACGCTTTTTCGCCCAGTCCAAAAATTATGTGTGGATCGAGGTCATTCTTATGTAGATGACTTCCTTCGAAAGTATGGGGAGGCGTTGCAAGATCGGCCACCTTGGGAGAGCCCAATAGCCTGCTTTGAGCGTATTAAAGTGAAATATATTCAGCCAAAGTTGACTACGTCTATATTCAGATGTCGTCATGTCACATTCACTCCTACTCGGATGCTTTTTGAAGGTCCTTACGCGACTCAATCTAATCGTATCATCCGACAATTTTCTGGCTACGAGGATTATTTCCTTCGCGTCGATTTCCGTGACGAGGACAGATTACAATACCGTTGGAGTCGAGAGGTTGATGGGGCTTCCTTCGTCCGCGAACGTGTGGGGACGACTTTGAAACAGGGTTTTGAAATTGCTGGAAAACACTTTGAGTTCCTCGCGTACTCGTCTTCAGCATTGCGAGAACATGCTGTATGGTTTATGTCGCCATTCCAACACCCAAAATATGGGTTTGTCAACTCGGCGAAGATTCGAGATCAAATTGGAGACTTCAGGGGGAAGGAGCTGATTAAACAGCCCTCGAAGTATGGTGCCCGGTTGGCGCAAGCATTTACTGCGACTGAGGCATCTGTTACCATCAAGAGAAGTGAATGGGAGCAGGTGGAAGACATAAAACCTGCAAGTTACAAAGAAGGAGACACCAGTCCAAACCTTTTTACCGACGGTCTTGGATCTATTTCGAGGGCTCTCGGGGATAAGATATGGACGGAGCTATGCGCTGGTCGTCAAGACCATGGACTGAAGTCAATCAAACCTTCAGCGGTAAGTTTGCTAACATGGTTCCATATTCCCTCCCAGAATTCACAAATTCCGCAGTATCAAATTCGATTCCTAGGATACAAGGGTGTTGTAGCTATTGACGAACAGTTAGATCGAACAGGGAATGGCATACACATGCGCCTCCGAAATTCGATGAATAAGTTCTCGGTCTCGAATGAGGAAGAGGCACCCATTGAGATTGCTCGAGCATTTAAGGAACCCAACGTATGTTATTTGAACAGGTATGGTAGCCAGTCGTCTCACTATTCATGATTACCAACTCAATCACTTTCAGACCTCTTGTGATGCTTCTGGAGGATCTTGGAATTCGCCAGGATGCATTTTTGAAACTTCAAGACACCCAGGTGTCTGAGGCGCGCACTATTCATGACGGCATTGTTCAGTTTCGATCCGTGCTTTGGGGTCACGGTCTTGGACGACCGTTCAGATTTTCACGGATCATTGAACAGTTGGAGGGACTAGGTCTTGAAATCAATGACAAGGATCCTAGCAAGCCAAACATTGACACTCCTTTTCTCAAGCAGGTTCGAGAGGTTGCCATGATGGACATTATGCGGGACATTAAGCACAGCGCGAGGATCTTGGTGCCAGATAGTCATCTCCTGGTCGGTGTTGCAGATGAAGGTCCAGCGTATATGAAACGGGGATTTGAGAACGTTTTTTGTCTGCGCCCAGGACAAATTTATGGTGGGTTTACCTTGCAGGACAGTTCGAATGTTCTCTGAAGTTTTTCTAGTCTGTATTCAGGAGAGTTTTGATAAAGACCCTTTTTGGTTGGAGGGACACTGTATGGTCACTCGAAGTCCTGTTGCGCATATCGGAGATGGTGGGTTTGACTGTCCTGTCATTTCTCAATCATTCACACATTCCACCAGTGCAACGTGTTCGGGCGATAGGAAAACCTCCTCAGGGACAACTTTGTTCATTCGCCCATTTGAAGAATGTCCTTGTTATGTCCTCTCAAGGTTCGGAATAGTGACTGAATAAACCACTCCATTGTTGATACCGAGAATTCAGGCCATCGTTCCTTGGCTTCTTGTCTGGGCGGCGGTGATGTCGATGGGTAGGCTCCTATTCTTCCGCAAACGCCTAACTAACGGTATCATAGTGACATGTTCTCAGTAATCCAGTACGAACCTTTGCTCCCAATGACTTACGAACAGCCAATGAACTATGATGTTTCTCTCGGCACAAAAACGAATGAATGGGAGAGTACTGTCGAAGATATATGCGATTTCATCGTCGAATATATCAACTCGGATGTCTTGGTATGCATCTTCTGCTCTCATGAGACTGTCCAACTGAATTTGGTTTTTATCAGGGTTTGCTATCAAATCGTCTGTTGACAATTGCAGGTATATTCTAACCAACCACTGGACCAAGCTACCTTGCTGATAATCGTGTACAGATCAATCCAAGGTGCGACCGGATTCCCAAGTCTTTAGGATATCCAAGCTTGACTTCACTTTAGCAAGGAATGAATGACCCCGATTGCATTAGATTAGCGGAACTCTGCTCACAGGTGAGAAAGAATCGTCTCAAAAGAGAAAAACAGTAGTCTCAATGATGTTTTGTGTAGGCCGTCGATTACCCCAAGAACGGTATCGCCGTTAACCTTGAATCTGACCAGTTACCACGTACCTTGATCAGATGCAAACCTGATTGGCATGGAGCCGAGGTGGTTAGCCCCCGGCCTACTGATTACTATAACTCTACTCGTGCGCTTGGAGAGCTCTATCGAAATATTACACTCACAGAGCCAGAAAACATCAAGAAAACTACACATAATCGCGTACCTCTCTGTGATCCCATATCCCAAGTTCTCCGGGGTAGAGTGGAATACTACATCGGAGATCTTGTTCAGCCAGCACAAGAGTTCTCCGAAGCCTTGAAGTCCTTGTACCAGAGCTATAGAGAAGAACTCAATTATATACGTTCTACGCACACAGTCTCCAACACACCCGGTGCCAAGCTTCTGGAAGCTGAATTAGTCGCTGGGACCATCCTTGCCAAGTGTTCCCAAAAGAGATGGAGAAGTGATCGAATAAACCGCATGCGGCTTCATATGACAACCCAAGTTAAGGAAGTCAAGAACGAATTGCTGCACCAGAAGAAGGAATATAATATGTCGGAGTTGGCGGAAGGACTCGAGAGGGCATGGAGGGCTTGGGAGTACAGCCAGACCCGCGACTTTAACGAAGAGGGTTCGAACAGTTTCAGTTTTATTGCCCTTGATGTCATTCTCGATATCTTGGAGCACTTGAATTCCAACTTGGAAGCCCAAATATCCTCTGATCCTTATGATGCTTCTAGTCCTCCCGACCTTGAGTCGGAAATCGACAATCAGGATCCCACCCTTATCTGACATGTATTTTACTGATGTGCCTGCCTTGTACTTTGTACTTGTAGATGATTTATGATTCTCACCCTACAGTGGACTGAAGGCTACTGTCAGCATAAGCTTTCCGCTTCAACAGTTGTTGATATCCATTCTTCTTCCCGCAACGTAATACTCTGAAGCCAAATCATGACATCTTCGCCCACCAGGGACAGGAGCGCTTCGGCCAAGACCAGTTCCAGCATACTGTTGGTGATTTTCATCCATGGATTTAAAGGAAGTGACAGCACCTTCAAAGAGTTTCCGAAGCGGCTTCAATATGTCCTATCAGAGAGTATAGATGATGTCTGTGTCGAAAGTATCGTATTTCCTGCATACGAAGTAAGTTGCATTGGGACCTCAGTGTATTCCGTACCTAATGTCCGGGACCTCAAATCAAGACAAAAGGAGAGCTGGTAAATGCATCTGGTTGTTCCTTCAGATTGGTTTTCTGAACACCTAGATAATCAGAATACTGCGGTCATCCGTTTTTCCGACTGGCTTGCAACATTGACAGTTGAACGGGAGAACGGGCATGGAGGTGGTGCGGGGAGTGCTCAGATTGTGCTATGCGGGCATAGGTATGAGCATGCACTAGGATTTGTTTCTGATTCTAATCATTACTTTCAAGCATGGGAGGTTTTCTTGCTGCAGATACGTTACTTGAACTCCTCAAGACTCAACCTAGTCAAGACTATCCTCTCTGGCCGCGAATCATTGCGTGTGTGACTTTTGACACTCCGGTATGGCTCTTTAGGTCCCGCTGAAACGTTAAATCTTCATACTTGTACTTATATAGTTTCTTGGTATCAACCCCGGTGTCGTGAAGAATGGTGTCACTAAAGCCGCTGGATATGTTAACGCTGCATCTGCTGCAGGTTCAGCTCTTTTCGGATCGTTTGCTGGATTCGGGATGCAGAAGTTCACTCAAGCACAAAACTCATACAACAATTCGGCACCTACATCATCATGGGGTGGCAAAGTACCTGCTGCATTGACATTTGGTGGCGCTCTGCTCGCAGCTGCGGCTGCAGGAGGGGCATATTATAAACGCGACGACCTCAGTCAAGGTTATACCTGGCTTATGGATCACATGAAATATGCCGGAAACGTATGGGACGAGCCAGGCCTTCGACGTCGTGTCGATGCACTAGTCGATGCACATGAAAAGCATGGAATTCTCTTCCACAAGTGTGTACTCCTTAGGTTTCGTTTGGGAAGCAGCTTAACAGATTGTCAGCTTTTATGTGCAGCTTCCTGAGGCACCTCCCACACATCTCTCAACACGAACATTCATAGTCGAGCCTAAACGGACTTCTCGTGAAGTGGAAAATTTTACCCCTGCCAGGAACAAGCAAGCTGCTGATGAAGTGCAAGGACACACGGGCATGTTTGATGCAAGGACAAATGACGGATATTATAACCTTGGCCTAGTAGCGGCAAATGTTATAAGAAAAGCGGTACAAAATGCCAACTCCTCCAAGTTTGATGGGGCTAGGGAGAAGGATAGTGTATGAGGAAACACGGACTCATGTGCATGATTTCATGACTGAAGATCGAGGCGCATCGCATAAGCGTCCTCCCCATCCGCATCTGCAAGCAGTTTTCAAAACCCTGAAGACCTTGAGCATAGTAACACTCACAATAACCCTTTTCAATGTCTTTCACTGTGAAACCTAAGGTATCTTGGTAGAGGCTCAGTGCAGCTCGGTTTGACTTGCGGACATGGAGCGAAACATTAGTAGCGCGGTAAATACTGGCCATAGCCTCCTCTGGATCTGGGTTGAACGCTAGTGTACTTGTATGGTAAATGCGAGTAGCGTACGAGATTGCACCATCAGCTTCTTTGCTAGCCCTAGTCGTCTGTATGGTCGCAGGACGGAGATAGATGTGACATGCCCATGAGGTTCCTCCCCGTCTTTGAGTTCCTCCTCCCTGGTAGCAATAATGGGTGTAAAACACAGCACGAGTCGGATAACAGCATTTGACTCACATTTTAGCAAGAATATACCCAACAATTCGTCCTTTATGATCCTCCGCGACATAGGAAAGAGATGGCCAAGTCATAGCATGGTAGAGATCTAGTGAGAAGTTATGCATTCGCTAAATTCTCTGTTCATCTGTTCGAAGAGATGAGGACAGATATGCACGAACAGTATCTCATTGTGTAGTTTTCAGGCAGATTCTGCAGGTTGCATGCTTGCATACCAATCAGGTCCTCGACCTATAAAGGAACAATATTAGCAGTTCAGTGGATGGACATCAAAAAGTTTGCTCACTTTGATGGGTCGTACATTCATAGTGTAAACGTAGGGATGTGATCTGATATAAAGCGAGTGACGATTCCGGAATCCTGAGACAAACAAGTAACAACAGTCATCTGTAGACTCGATACAGTTATTTTCGATGCCGTCGCGTGGCCAAGTCTGGTGATCGGCCCACCCACTCGATGTTGGAGAACTATCTTGATGAGGACGAGCCACCTGCTGCGCCACCCATTCGGCCGTAATGAGTCTATTTTCCTACCTATAGTAACACCTCTACTTTGCTCATCTGCCAGAGTCTTCCCAAGATAAGATTGAGATCAACTATGCTCTTGAGATAACACAAAATTCTCTTTGCTGCCTCCAAATAGGCTATTTCAGGATTCCTACTAAATTGAATATCAGGTCACATTTGTGTTGCAAATAAAAGTGAGCCAATGAGAGATAAGTAATGTATATCTCCAGCATAGTTTTTATATACTTGCTTCTCATCATTAGTCTTAGAACATTGGGATAGGGTGAGGATGTGTTTTACAGGTAAGGATGTAAAGACAGTATTAGCATCTTGCATGCCAAACCAGGTAAGAATCTGGTGAATATAAGCTGACTAGTTGAGATAAATGATTTGATTTGCATAATTCTGAGTAACCATAGTACTAAACATGTATTTCAGCTCACCAAGATCAGTGATCTCAAAGTCTTTATTTAGAGCATTCTTGAAAGAGATCATCTTCAAGCCTTGTAGACCTGCAATAACCATGTTGTTGATATAAACAAGTACAATGAAAGCAATTCTCCTATTTTCTTTCTTAATATATGTCACAAACTTTATTCAGCTTGTATCTCTATAACTAGTAGACTGATTTTCACAAACTAAGTTACACTGGAAAGCCCCAAATAGGGGCTATTTGCACATATATGGGATGTATAAAAGTGGCAACAGATTACTGAGATATCAGACCATCAGTAACTATGAGTTTCATTGGCTATTATCTCAGGAACAACTAAACAGATTTCTATAATCAAAGTTGCATTGGAAAGTGCTCATCAAATTGTTTCTAATAATATATTATACATTATATAAAGATTAGTATTTGTAAAAATATAAGCATATCAATATAATGATATAATTAGTTATACTCTAAAATTAGCCTGACATTTGCTATAATAGATGATAGTCCTACCAGATTTGAGTTTTGATCATATGATAGAAATGGCTTGTGTACAAATCATTACTATTTTATATAAATATTTCAATGTCTGAAGATTAAATCTCAGACTTAACAATATCATTTATTAATTATCATCTTTTTATCATTGTCATCATTATTGAACTTTTGAATCACTCCTAAACCTCTGAGAGTATACCCAAGAACCAGATATTACAAACAAGTGAGTAGTTCATTTTGTGATAATATAAAGGCAGTTATTAGTGAATACATGCTTGAATCCTAACTTCATCAAAATCTTATATAATTTCTTCTTCTATTATCTCCTAGCCTGTTTCAACCTATAAAGTACTTTCTTTAGTCTCTAATAATGATCTCTACTGTCTAGCTTCTCCACTCTCTCTAGTATCTCTATATAAATCTTCTTATTTAGCTCTCTTTGTAGATAAATAGCTACAACATTGACTTAGTAAGTCAAGAAATCAAGAACTGTCACAAGAGTAAGAAAAGTATGAAGTGTAGTGAACTTGGCAATAAATAAGAAAGTTTCAGTAAAATTTTCACTAGAAACTTACAAAAAGCCTTTGGCAATAATCTAGGTTTTAAATTTGACTTGGTTCTTATATTTATCTAGTTTTTCTTTGAAAACTACTTGACTTCCAACTACTTTCTTTTGGCAACTTATCTACTCATTTGAATATCTAGCTTTCTTTAACTGGACAAATTTGGATTTGATAGCATTCTTTCACTGTTTTAAGTAAGAAGACTAGAAAGCCTTATAGTATGTGTATATGCACAGCTCATTAGCTATAGCTACAAATACAAGTGTCAT
>Ga0157366_1000137_pt1 | contig 39054 bp, 31 predicted proteins | sample AttbisABBM1_FD_113149 | JGI IMG/M metagenome (GOLD analysis project Ga0157366, IMG submission 113149) | Fungus gardens microbial communities from leaf cutter ant in Botucatu, State of São Paulo, Brazil - Atta bisphaerica ABBM1 | ecosystem: Host-associated > Fungi > Mycelium > Unclassified ...
AAGCGTTTGTCCTGAATGATCAGCGGGAAATCGTCGACGCCGTAGTGGTTGGGCAGCGGCAGCGCTTTGCTGACGGCATCTTCCACCAGCCACAGCCCGGCCAGCCCGTTGTACACGTGCGGCGCCATACGGTTCGGCGTGTTGGCATGGTACCAGCAGGTGGCCGCCGCCTGACGAATGGGCAGCACCGGCGACCAGTCGACGTTAGGCGACATCATGCGCGGCGCGCCGCCCATCAGCGTGCCCGGCACCTGCAGACCGCTGACGGTCATCGCTACCGGCTCCTGCAGGCGGTTGCTGTAGATCAGTTTGACGTCGTCACCGCTGTAAACCCGCACCGTCGGCCCCAGGTACATGCCATTGATGCCCCACACCGCCGCTTTGCGGTTATCCATAAACGCCCAATGGGCGCGCTGTAAGGTCAGGAACAGCGGCTGACCGCGGCGAGACTCCAGCAGCGGCGGAATGGGTAACGGGGTCTGCGTTCCGCTCGCCTCAGCCCTCAGCGGCACGGCGCCCGCGCACAGCGCCAGGCCCGATGCCTGTAAAAACTGACGTCGACTGAGTGACATATTTTCTCCATGAAAAGCAATAACTAAACCGTGTGCAAAACCCAAACGCCCGCCAATCAAGATTAGCAGGCGCTCAGGCGTTAACGGCGCTGAACGCCAATTAAAAAACTATTCTTTGAAGCCGGTAGACTCTTATTTTTTGGCGGCGTTGCGCTGGGCGACTTCGGCGTCCAATTCGGCGATTTTCGCCTCCATCAGCTCACGGCAATGGGCCGCCAACTCACGCACGTTTTCTTTGCCGTATTTGCTGGTATCCACCGGCGCCAACATCTCGACGATCACATGACCGTTATTCCAGCGATTAAGATTTATATTACCGCTGGTGGTCGATACGCAGATCGGCACAATCGGCACGCCGGCGGCGATAGCCGCGTGAAACGCGCCGGTTTTAAACGGCATCAGCCCGCGCCCGCGGCTGCGGGTCCCTTCCGGGAACATCCAGATCGAAATGTCTTTCTTTTTGAACTGCTCCGCCACCTGGGCGATGGTGCCGTGCGCCTTGGCGCGGTTATCACGATCTATCAGCAGATTACCGGTCAGCCAATACAGCGGGCCGAAAAACGGGATCCACACCAGACTTTTTTTACCGACGGTCACGGTGCGCGGCTGCACGATATTGGAGGCCGTCACCATGTCGTAGTTATTTTGGTGGTTGGCGATATAGATGCAGTTGCCATTGTTGGCCGCATCGGCCGGCACGCGGGTTTCAACCTTGATGCCGAACAGCGTCGACAGGCGGCCGAATAGATGGCCGAAGGTCGCCACGTGGCGAGGGTTGCGCGGGCTGAACAAGCAATAAACAGAACCGAAAATACACACCAGAATACAGAAAAGAGTGGCGAGAACGGCACGCAAAATCAATAACATAACAACCTCATTAGCACACTGCCAACGCAGTTTACTTCGCTGCGCAGATTCCTTTACTCATTATTTGCCGGCCAGGCGGTAAGCACGCCGATGTCGCCTGCATTTCTCGCTATTTTCCTGCCAGGCGGCAGTACGCACAATAATTTTATGCGCAGAAATGTTAACTATTTGGAAAATAAACGCCAGCAAAAATAAATAAGGCGGCCACAGCATGCTGCGACCGCCCTTTAACGCCGGCGCCAACGCTTACTCTTCGCTGTCGCCGCCCGACGCCCGCACCGGCGCATCCACTTCGACGCGATCGATGCGCTGCAGGCCACGCGGCAGCTGGGTGCCCTTGCGGCCACGCTCCGCGCGGAACTTCTGCAGATCCTCCGGACGCAGCGTCAGCTTGCGTTTGCCGACGTACAACGTGACGGACGCCTGCGGCGGCAGCACGAACAGCCAGGCCAGCTTGTCTTCACCGGCGGCGGCCTGCGCCGCTGGAATGGAGACAATCTTGTTGCCCTTGCCCTTCGACAGTTGCGGCAGATCGGCGACCGGGAACATCAGCATGCGCCCGGCGGCGGTGATCGACAGCAGCATATCGTCTGCGCCGTGAATTTCCATCGGCGGCAGCGCTCTGGCGTTGTCCGGCAGCGTGATCATCACCTTGCCGGCGCGGTTGCGCGCCACCAGATCGTTGAAGGTGCAAACGAAACCGTAACCGGCGTCGGACGCCATCAGCAGTTTTTGATCGTCGGCCGCCATCAGCACCTGCTCAATGGTGGCGCCCGGCGGCGGCGTCAGCTTGCCGGTCAACGGCTCGCCCTGCCCGCGCGCCGAAGGCAGCGTCATCGGATCGAGCGCATAGCTGCGCCCGGTAGAATCGATGAACACCACCGGCTGGTTGCTCTTGCCGCGCGCCGCGCCACGGAAGCTGTCGCCGGCCTTGTAGCTCAACCCGGCCGGATCGATGTCGTGGCCCTTGGCGCTGCGCACCCAGCCCATTTCCGACAGCACGATGGTCACCGGCTCGGACGGCACGAAGTCGTGCTCGCTCATCGCCTTGGCTTCCGCGCGCTCGGTCAACGGCGAACGGCGATCGTCGCCGTAGGTTTGCGCGTCGGCCTGGATCTCTTTCTTAATCAGCGTATTCAGCTTGCGCTCGGACGCCAGCAGCGCCTGCAGTTGATCGCGCTCTTTCGCCAGCTCGTCCTGCTCACCGCGGATCTTGACCTCTTCCAGCTTGGCCAGGTGACGCAGTTTCAGCTCGAGGATCGCTTCCGCCTGGGTATCGGAGATGCCGAAACGCTGCATCAGCACCGGCTTCGGCTCATCCTCGCTGCGGATGATGTGGATCACCTCGTCGATATTGAGGAACGCCACCAGCAAACCTTCGAGGATATGCAGGCGTTTCAGCACTTTCTCGAGGCGGTAGTTCAGGCGGCGGCGCACCGTGTCGCGACGGTAGGCCAGCCATTCGGTGAGGATCTCCACCAGCCCTTTGACCTGCGGGCGGTTATCCAGACCGATCATGTTCATGTTGATGCGGTAGCTGCGTTCCAGATCGGTGGTGGCGAACAGGTGGTTCATCACCTGCTCCAGATCGATGCGGTTGGAGCGCGGCACGATCACCAGACGCGTCGGGTTCTCGTGGTCGGATTCATCGCGCAGATCCTCGACCATCGGCAGCTTCTTGGCGCGCATCTGGCTGGCGATCTGCTCCAGCACCTTGGCGCCGGAGACCTGATGCGGCAAGGCGGTGATCACCGCGCTGCCGTCCTCTTTCTTCCACACGGCGCGCATGCGCACCGAGCCGCGGCCGCTCTGGTAAATTTTGCGAATTTCATCGCGCGGGGTAATGATCTCGGCTTCGGTCGGGAAGTCCGGCCCCTGCACGAATTCGAGCAGGTCATCGAGCGAGGCGCCCGGCTTGTCGAGCAGCGCCACCGCCGCAGCCGCAACTTCGCGCACGTTGTGCGGCGGAATATCGGTCGCCATGCCGACCGCGATGCCGGTGGTGCCGTTCAGCAGGATGTTCGGCAGACGCGCCGGCAACATTTTCGGCTCTTGCAGCGTGCCGTCAAAGTTCGGGATCCAGTCGACCGTGCCCTGGCCCAGTTCAGCCAGCAAGACCTCGGCGTATTTGGACAGGCGCGATTCGGTATAACGCATCGCCGCGAACGACTTGGGATCGTCCGGCGCGCCCCAGTTCCCCTGGCCGTCCACCAGCGGATAGCGATACGAGAACGGCTGCGCCATCAGCACCATGGCTTCATAACACGCGCTGTCGCCGTGCGGGTGGTATTTACCCAGCACGTCGCCCACGGTGCGGGCGGATTTCTTGAATTTGGCGCTGTTGGTCAGCCCCAGCTCAGACATGGCGTAGATGATGCGGCGTTGTACCGGCTTCAAACCGTCGCCAATGTACGGCAACGCCCGATCCATGATGACGTACATGGAATAGTTCAGATAGGCGTTTTCAGTGAATGTGTGCAGCGGTAAACGCTCTACACCGTCATGAGTCAGATCACTCATTACTCAATTATCCTCAGACCGTGGCTTGGCAATCCCTTGGACGACAAAAGGCATCGCTTGTCGATTCTGCCCGCGATAGTAACCCATCTGCAGGGTGGCTGTCACAGTTGGCGCAAGGATCGCCGACGGCGGCCGGTTGTGCGTTGCGGTTTATGCAAAATTTCGCTGTCCGGCGGCCCGTTTATTGACTGGCAGTCAACACTGTTGTGCGCTGGATCGCATTTTTACTCGCCTGCCTAACGATTACACTCGTCGCCAACGAGATGGTTTCCGCCTTTTCGGCGGGAAGCATGCCATATCTTAACTCTGACGGGAGCCGCGAAAGATGAGCAATATCCTGATTATCAACGCTAAAAAACAATTCGGCCATTCCAATGGCGAACTCAACCAAACCCTGAGCGACGTGGCGGAAAGCTTCCTGCGCGATCTGCAGCACGATGTACAGGTCACCGTGGTCGACGACGGTTATGACATTGAAGCCGAGGTACAGAAATACCTGTGGGCCGACGCGGTCATCTACCAGATGCCGGGCTGGTGGATGGGCGAACCCTGGAGCCTGAAAAAATACATCGATGAAGTATTCACCGCCGGTCACGGCAGCCTGTATGCCAGCGACGGCCGCACCCGCGCCGACGCCGGCAAAAAATATGGCTCCGGCGGTCTGATCCAGGGCAAAAAATACCTGCTGAGCCTGACCTGGAACGCCCCGTTAGAGGCCTTCACCGATCCCGATCAGTTCTTCCACGGCGTCGGCGTCGACGGCGTTTACCTGCATTTCCACAAGGCCAACCAGTTCCTGGGGATGGAAGCCTTGCCAACCTTTATCTGCAATGACGTGATAAAACAACCGGATATCGAAGCGGACATCGCACGTTATCGCGAGCATTTGGCGAAAATTTTTGCTTAACTGACACAGAACATTCCCATCAACGAGGCAGACATGATCACCGTAATCGCAGAAATCAAAGTGAAACCCGGCCACCGCGCCACTGTATTGCAAGCCATTGAAAAACTGGTGCCGCTGGTGCTGGCGGAAGACGGCTGCGGCGAATATACGCCGATGGTCGACAGCAATACCCAGGCACCCTGGCAGAAACGGTCGCCGGATTCGGTGTTCATGCTGGAGAAATGGGAAAGCATGGCGCATCTGGAAAAACACCTGGCCATTGAGCACATGCTCAAACACCGCGAGACCATCAAGGACAGCGTGCTGGACACCGAGATCTACATCCTGGAAAACGCCCTGTAAGCTCAGCCTTATAACGTCTGCGCATCGATGTGCGCGCTGACGTAGTCAAGAAAACAGGTGATGCGCGCCGCCAATTGCGTATTGCGGTAATACACCGCATTGATCGGCTGGCGCACGTCCAGCGTCTCCTGCTCCAGCAACGTCACCAACTTGCCGGCTTCCCGATCGCGGCGGGTCATAAAGTCTGCCAGCTGTACGATCCCCTCGCCCTGCAGCGCCAATTGCCGCAACGTTTCCCCGCTGGACGCAGAGATCGTCGGCGTGATGGTGAAATGCGGCGCCTGGCGATAGCGCAACGGCCACTGGTTCAGCGACTCCGGCTGGGTAAAACCGAGCAGGCAATGCCGATGCAACTCCTCCACGCTCTGCGGCGTGCCGTGCTGCTGCAGATAAGCCGGGCTGGCGAGGATGCGCAGCCGGCTGGCGCCCAGCGCGCGCGCATGAATGGTCGAATCACGCAACGCACCGATGCGAATGGCGATATCCGTGCGTTTTTCCAGCAGATCGATAATCAGGTTGTCGGTGTTCAGCTCGAGCGAAATTTGCGGATAACGTTCTCTGAACCCCGCCACCAGCGGCACGATGACGTGCTCCATAAAAGGTGCGGCCGCATTGATCCGCAGCCGCCCGGCGGGCATTTGCCGGCGCACCGCCATTTGCTCTTCGGCATTTTCCACCGAGCTGATGATCGTACGCGCATGGTTCAAGAAGCTCAGCCCCTCTTCGGTCAGCTCCAAACGACGCGTCGTGCGGCGCATCAGGGTGGTATCGAGCTTATTCTCCAGGCGGCTGAGCGCGCGGCTGATGCCGGATGTTGTCTGGCCGAGCCGATCGGCGGCGGCGGCGGTGATGGAACCGCTGTCGACCACCGAGGTGAACGCCAGCAATTCTTCGAGCGTGATCTTCATCCATTCCGGCCCTGGTTATCAGGCGCCGCATGAACGCCCTGCGGGAAAGCCGGCCCGGCGTTTCACCGGGCCAGGGTCAGGCTCAGACCGCCAATTCGGCCATGTCGCCCTTGTCTTGCAGCCAGTTGCGGCGATCTTCCGAACGCTTCTTCGCCAACAGCATGTCCATCACCGCCAGCGTCTGATCGACGTCATCCTCCGCCACCGTCAGTTGCACCAGACGGCGGGTGTTCGGATCGAGGGTGGTTTCGCGCAGCTGCAGCGGGTTCATCTCGCCCAGCCCTTTAAAGCGCTGCACGTTCGGCTTGCCCTTCTTGCGCTTCAGCTGTTCCAGCACGCCGGCTTTCTCTTCTTCATCCAGCGCGTAGAACACTTCTTTACCGAGATCGATGCGATACAGCGGCGGCATGGCGACATAGACGTGGCCGCCTTTCACCAGCGAACGGAAGTGGCGCACGAACAGCGCGCACAGCAGCGTGGCGATGTGCAGGCCGTCGGAGTCCGCATCCGCCAGGATGCAGATTTTGCCGTAGCGCAATTGGCTGAGATCTTCGCTGTCCGGATCGATGCCGATCGCCACGGAAATGTCGTGCACTTCCTGCGAGGCCAGCACTTCGTCCGAGGACACTTCCCAGGTATTCAGGATCTTGCCCTTGAGCGGCATGATCGCCTGATATTCACGATCGCGCGCCTGCTTGGCCGATCCGCCCGCCGAATCCCCTTCCACCAGGAACAGTTCGGTCATGGCCAGATCCTGCGAGGTGCAGTCCGCCAGCTTGCCCGGCAGCGCCGGCCCGCTGGTGAGCTTCTTGCGCACCACTTTCTTGGCCGCGCGCAGGCGGCGCTGGGCGCTGGAGATCGCCAGCTCGGCCAGCTGTTCCGCCGCCTGAACGTTCTGGTTCAGCCACAGGCTGAAGGCGTCTTTCACCACGCCGGAAACGAAGGCCGCGCACTGACGCGAGGAGAGACGCTCTTTGGTCTGCCCGGCAAACTGCGGATCCTGCATCTTCACCGACAGCACGTAGGCGCAACGATCCCAGATATCCTCCGCCGACAGTTTCACGCCGCGCGGCAGAATATTGCGGAACTCGCAGAACTCACGCATCGCGTCCAGCAGCCCCTGACGCAGGCCGTTGACGTGAGTGCCACCCTGCATGGTCGGGATCAGGTTGACGTAGCTTTCGGTCAGCAGCTCGCCGCCTTCCGGCAGCCACAGCAGCGCCCAGTCCACCGCTTCGGTGTCACCGGCGAAATTACCGACGAACGGCGCTTCCGGCAGGGTGATCAGGCCGTTAACCGCTTCCATCAGGTAGTCGGTCAGGCCGTCCTGGTAGCACCAGCGCTGCTCGGTGTTGTTCACCTTGTCGATGAAATAGATCTCGACGCCGGGGCACAGCACCGCTTTGGCTTTCAGCAGGTGAGTCAGGCGCGATACCGAGAAACGCGGGCTGTCGAAGAACTGTTCGTCGGGCCAGAAGTGCACGCTGGTGCCGGTGTTGCGTTTGCCGCAGGTGCCGGTCACCGTCAGGTCTTGCACTTTGTCGCCGTTTTCGAAGGCGATGCCGTAGACGTTGCCGTCGCGGCGCACGTTGACTTCCACCCGCTTCGACAGGGCGTTGACCACCGAGATCCCAACGCCGTGCAGGCCGCCGGAGAACTGGTAGTTTTTATTCGAGAATTTACCGCCGGCGTGCAGCCGGCACAGGATCAACTCAACCGCCGGCACGCCCTCTTCCGGGTGGATGTCCACCGGCATGCCGCGGCCGTCGTCGATCACTTCCAGCGACTGATCGGCGTGCAGGATCACGTCGATGCGCTTGGCGTGGCCGGCCAACGCTTCGTCGACGCTGTTATCGATCACCTCTTGGCCGAGGTGGTTTGGGCGCGTCGTGTCGGTATACATGCCGGGACGACGGCGCACTGGTTCTAGACCGCTGAGTACTTCAATGGCATCAGCGTTATAGCTGGATTGAGTCATCGTTGATTATTTTTTCGTGGTTAAAGGGAGGTGCCGGAACGGTCCGTCAGACCGCGTTTAGCCCTAAAAAATCCACAATCTGGGGGAAGTAGTGCTCGAAACCGACGAAGGCGTGGTTTCCACCCGACTCCACCGTTTGCCGACATGCGGTGTAATACGCCACTGCCTGGCCGTAATCGAGAATTTCATCGCCCGTTTGCTGCAGCAGCCAGATTAAATCCGGCGACTCCAAAGGATCGATCTGCATCACTTTCAGATCGTAAACGTGCCGAGACTCTAACACATATTGCTGGCCGGTGTAGGGGTTCTCGTTGGCGCCGAGATAGTCGACCAGCAGCTCAAACGGCTTGACTGCCGGGTTGACCACCACCGCCGGCAGGGAAAAACACTGCGACAACCAGGTGGCGTAATAGCCGCCCAGCGACGAGCCGACCAGCCCGAGCGTTTGCCCGGCGCGTTCCAGCACCAGATTTTCCAGCATCTCGGCGGCCTCCGCCGGAAAGGCCGGCAGCTGCGGCACCAACATCTCGATATCGGGATGGTGTTCGGCCAGCCAGGCCTTGAAGGCCACCGCCTTGGCCGACTGCGGCGAGCTGTTGAAACCGTGCAGGTAGAGCAGTGTCGAAGGCATCAGTATCCTTCCGAGTCCATATCGGGGCGGAAATCGTCGTTTTCCAGGCGGAACACCTGCGTCTCGACGCGACCGTCCGGCAGCAGATCGAGGTAGCGCCAGCCGGGGGAAACGTCGTCGATGGTGAAGTTCGTGCAGTGCGGCTTGAATTGCACGCAAGTAGACGGCGTCGCCAACAGGCGCCGACCCTGCCATTCCAAATCCAGATCCTGGTGAATGTGCCCGCACACCACGGTATTCACTTTCGGATAACGCAGCAGGATCGCGCCCAGCATATGCGGGTTGCGCAGGCTGTGCTGATCGAGCCAGGTGCAACCGGAAGGCAGCGGATGATGGTGCAGCAGCAGCAGCGTATAGCGCTCGGGGTGAGCCTGCAGACAACGCTCCATCCACTCCAGCTGGTATTCGCTCAATTCGCCGTGCGGCACGCCGAACACCTGGCTGTCCAGCATCAGCACTTGCCAGTTATCGCCCAGCAGCACCTGTTTGGAAGGCGCGATGCCCGCGGCGGCCAACGCGTCGACCATCGCCGGTTGAAAATCATGGTTGCCCGGCAACCACACGCAGGGGGCCGGCAGTTGCGCGATGCCGGCGGCGAAGTGGCGGTACGCCTCTTGCGAATGATCCTGCGCCAAATCTCCCGTGGCGACGATCAAGTCGACGTCGCGGTGCTGCGCCTGGATGGCGTCCAGCACCGCGTGATAGCTGCGATAGGTATTGATGCCGAGCAACGTCTCGTGTTCGCCGGCAAAAAGGTGGGTATCTGTTATTTGTAGAATCCTGACCGCGGCCCCACTCGCCACGGGCAGTTTAAACAGGCTTTCCAAATGGTGTCCTTTGTTATTTCAGTCTGTCTAACAAACCGGAACCGCCATCGCTCCATGCGCCAAACAGTAGCGCAGCCAATCAGCAAGAAACTGGTTAATTTGATGCTTTTCGTCGCGTTGATGCAACTTTTTATTAGGATAATCATAACGCGCTTTAAAGCGGTAGATCTGCTGACTGGAACACACTTCCGCAACCATGGCGTCATGGTACAACCGCACCGTCATCGCGGGCAGGCTCCAGTAGCTGACCGCCGGAAAGATCTGCTCGATCTCCACCAGCGACGTGTAACGCGTGGACTCAACGATGGTCAAACGATAGCCGGCGCCGTTCACCTGATAAGTCACCGTTTCACCCGCTTCGTCGTTGCGCGGCAGCAAGCGGCGCAATTGCGCGAAGTTGGTTTCGCACAATCTCATCATTTCGGGGAAATCAGGGGTATAGCGCTGTTTCATTAGTTGGCCCACTCTTTTCTCAACGATTCATGGTGCAACGCCAGCCATTGCAATGCAATCACTGATGCGGCGTTATCGATCGCGCCTTCCTCAACCCAGCGGTAAGCCTGTTCGCGGCTGACCACATGGACGCGGATATCTTCATGTTCTTCCGCCAGGCCGTGGATGCCCTCGGCGGTGCCGGCGTCCACTTCGCCGACCATGATCGACAAACGTTCGCTGGTGCCGCCGGGGCTGGCCAGGTAGCTCAGCACCGGTTTGCAGCGCCCGACCACCACGCCGGCCTCTTCCTGCGCTTCGCGGCGGCATACGTCCTCGACGCTTTCACCGGTTTCGATCATACCCGCCACCATTTCCAGCAGCCAGGGCGAATTACTGGTATCGACCGCGGCGATGCGCAGTTGTTCAATCAGCACAACCTCGTCGCGCACCGGATCATAGGGCAGCAGCACCGCCGCATGGCCGCGTTCGAAAATTTCACGCGTGATTTCAGGGCTCATTTCGCCATTGAACAACCGGTGGCGGAACCGGTATAAATTGAGTGAAAAAAAACCACGGTACAGCGTCTCGCGTGCAATAATTTCTACATCTTTTTTATCGAAAGTAACGGGCGACGGCTGCGAACGGTTCATGCGCGAATTCTCCTACTTGAGTATGCCGATAAAATAAACGGTTTTGATGACAGAAACAGCGGGACTCTCCGCCGCGGCTTTATGTTAGGCTGTTTTTCGCCGCCGGATGCGGCACGTTTGTGCGCTCGCAGGTAATAGCGGGAAACAATCCGGATTGTCAGCCATAATATCAGCTGCAGTCGCCCCGGGCAGTACGCCAAGGTAAATGGGCGGTCTGAAAGGTAAAAGTTACGTGAGATGGCACATTCAGCCACCTGATGCGCACCTCAGACTCTGCTAGAATCGGCAACTATTTCGTCTATCGTCAGCGCTAACATAGCAATATTGCTGCACAACAAGGAATGCAAATGAAGAAACTGCTCCCCCTTCTTATCGGACTGAGCCTGGGCGGCTTCAGTGCAATGAGCCAGGCAGAGAACCTGCTGCAGGTCTACAAACAGGCCAGGGAAAGTAACCCGGATCTGCGCAAAAGTGCAGCTGACCGCGACGCCGCATTCGAAAAGATCAACGAAGCGCGCAGCCCGTTGCTGCCGCAGCTCGGCCTGACCGCCGGTTACAACTACACCAGCGGATATCGAGACAGCCGCGACACCCATAGCGATAGCACAAGCGGCTCGCTGGCGCTGACGCAAACCATCTTCGACATGTCGAAATGGCGCCAGCTGACGCTGCAGGAAAAGACCGCCGGCATCTCCGACGTCACCTTCCAGACCGCTGAGCAACAGCTTATTCTCAACACGGCGACCGCTTACTTCAACGTGCTGAAAGCGATCGATACGCTGTCCTATACCCAGGCACAGAAAGATGCGGTGTATCGCACGCTGGATCAAACCACCCAGCGCTTCAACGTGGGCCTGGTGGCGATCACCGACGTGCAGAACGCCCGCTCTAACTACGACACCGTGCTGGCGGCGGAAGTCTCCGCCCGCAACGATCTGGACAACGCGCTGGAAACGCTGCGTCAGGTCACCGGCACCTTCTACCCCGAGCTGGCCTCGCTGAACACCGATCGCTTCAGCACCCAGCGCCCGGAAGCGGTGAACAACCTGCTGAAAGAAGCGGAAGCGCGCAACCTGAGCCTGCTGTCCGCCCGCCTGAGCCAGGATCTGGCGCGCGAACAGATCCGCGCCGCGCAGACCGGCTATATGCCGACAGTGGACTTCAGCGCCTCAACGGCGATCTCCAACAACAATTACGGCGGCTCACGCAACACCACGCGTGACGCAGACCTCGGTGAAAACAAAGTGGGTCTGAGCTTCAACCTGCCGCTGTACAGCGGTGGCGCGACCAATTCGCAGGTGAAACAAGCGCAGTACGGCTTCGTCGGCGCCAGCGAGCAGTTGGAAAGCTCACACCGCAGCGTGGTGCAGACCGTGCGTTCGTCGTTCAACAACGTTAACGCTTCGATCAGCAGCATCAACGCCTACAAACAGGCGGTGATCTCCGCGCAAAGCTCCCTGGACGCGATGGAAGCCGGTTATCAGGTCGGTACCCGCACCATCGTCGACGTGCTGGACGCCACCACCACGCTGTATAACGCCAAACGTCAGCTGTCCGACGCGCGTTATACCTATCTGATCAACCAACTGAACATCAAGTCGGCGCTCGGCACGCTGAACCAGAACGATCTGCTGCTGTTGAACGGCGCGTTGGGCAAACCGGTATCGACCGCGCCTGACGCCGTCGCACCGCAGAATCGCGCGCAGGACGCCTATGCGGACGGCTATCAGGACAATGCGCCGATGCAACAGACCGCGGCGCCGGCACCGGCGGCCACTCGCGCATCCGCGCCTGCCGTTACCACCAGCCAACCGGCACGCCACAGCGGCAACCCATTCCGCAACTGATGCGCACACGCTGATAAATACGGGGTCCGGCCTGCGCCGCACCCCGTTTTTTTTTGCCCCGATTTCCCCACTTCTGCCCGCCGCCTCACAGCCGTCGCCGCGTCAGGTGGTATCATCGTCACTCTCGTTTTCGCAGTCTGGATGAGGTTCGATGGACAACGATTCACGCTGGCAGCGCCTGATTAACGACGGCGAATTGCCGCCGCCGCTGCGCCCGGCGCAGGCGGTGTACGCCTCCTGGCTGCGCTGCCGCAGCCTGATGCAACCCGATGTCTGGCAAGCGCCACACCGCGCTCAGGGCGCCACCTTCGAATCGATTTGCCGCCGCAAGAACGATCTGCTGACGCTCGGCCAGGCGGCGCTGGAAGACGCCTGCGAATACATGGAGCCGCGTCGCTGTCTGTTGCTGATCCTCGACGAGAGCGGCTGCATGCTGTGGCGCTGCGGCGACGCCCAAACCTGGGAGCTTTTGCAGCAATTGGGGTTCGCCCCCGGCGCCTACTGGGCCGAGGGGCAGATCGGCACCAATGCTCCGGCGCTGGCGGCGGCGGAAGGCCACCCGGTACGAGTGAGCGGTGAAGAACACGTGCGCCGGGCGCTGCACGGTTGGTCATTCTGCGCGACGCCGGTCTACGACAACAGCGGCCGCCAGCGCGGCTCGATCGCGCTGGGCTGCCTGCTGGCCGACTGTGCCGCCGGCGATCTGTCGCTGACGCTGGCCATCGCCCGCGAAATCGGCAACTCGCTGAACGCCGACGGCCTGCTGGCGGAATCCAACCGCCATCTGAATCAACTTTACGGCCTGCTGGACGGCGTGGACGACGGCGTTATGGCCTGGGATCACCGCGGCTACCTGCAATACATCAACCAGCGCGCCGCCGGCCTGCTGAAGCTGGACGAACAGCAGAGCCAGGGCAAGCCGCTGGCGCAGTTGCTGACGCTGCCTGCGCTGCTCAAGCGCGCCATCGCCGACCGGCAGCCGCTGCAACACGTCGAAGTCACCTTCGAAAGCCAGCGGCAGTTTATTGCCGCTTTGCTGACGCTCAAGCCGATTTTCGACGTCGATCGCTGCAGTTTCATCGCCCTGCTGCACCCGCTCGAGCGGCTGCGCCAGTACGTCAGCAGCCAGCTGGGACGCGTTAGCCACAGCTTCGAGCAAATGCCCTCCGCCTCGCTGGAAATGCGGCGGCTGATCCGTTACGGCCAGCAGGCGGCCAAGGGCCAGCATCCGATCCTGCTGCGCGGGGAGGAAGGCGTCGGCAAAGAGCGGCTCAGCCAGGCTATCCACAACGCCGGCGAACGCGCCGCCGGGCCGTATATCGCCCTCAACTGCCAGCTGCTGCCGCAGGCGCAGGGGCTGCGTGAACTGTTGGGCAGCGACGCCAGCGAAGAAGAGGCGGGCCAGCTGAGCAAATTCGAATTGGCCAACGGCGGCACGCTGTATCTCGAACAGATCGAATACCTGCCGGCGGAGATGCAGTCGGCGCTGCTGCAGGTGCTGAAAACCGGCGTGGTGATCCGCCTCAATTCCAGCCGGGTGATCCCGGTCGATGTGCGGGTGATCGCCGGCAGCGCCGCCGATTTGCCGCTGCTGGTGCAGCAAAACCGCTTCCGCCGCCAGCTGTTTTACAGCCTGCAGGCGTTCGAGATCCAGATCCCGCCGCTGCGCCAGCGGCTGAGCGATATTCCGCTGCTGGTCAAACACCATCTGCGCACGCTGGAGCAACATTTTCAGTGTCGCTTTCGGGTGGATGACGAAGTGATGGCCCAGCTGGCGCTCTACCTGTGGCCGGGCAACGATTTGGAACTGAAAGGGGTGGTGGAGCGCGCGGCGATGATTTGCCACGGCCACCACATCCAGTTGGCGGATCTGCCGGCGCACCTGCTCGGCCAGCCGTCGCTGCTGGAAAGCGATCCGCAGCCCGGCGCACCGCTGTTGACGCTGACGGACATGGAACGCCAGGCGATCCTGCGCGCGGCGACCGTCAGCCGCGGCCAGGTGACGGAGATGGCGCAGCTGCTGGGCATTGGCCGCACCACGCTGTGGCGGAAGATCAAACAGCACGGGATCGACATCCGCCAGTTCAAGCTGCGTGCCTAGTGGCTGAGCTGCAATACCCCGCGCGCGGCGTCCAGCATCGCCTTCTGCCCGCTGCGGGTTTTGCTCAGGCAATCCTGCATGCCGACCACCATCGGAATGCCCATCGCCTTCGCCAGAATGGCGCTGTGAGACAGGGCATTGCCGCCGCTCAGACAGATGCCGAGCACCAGCCGCCTGTCGAGCATCACCACCTCCGAAGGCATCAGTTCGTCCATCACCAATATTGACGGTTCTGCGAGCGCAATAACCGGCAGCGGCAGCTCCTGCAGATGGCACAGCGTGCGGCGCAGCATGTCGCGCACGTCTAATTCGCGCGCCCGCATGTAGTCGTCATCCAGCTCGCGGTACTCTTCGGCGATCGCCTCCAGCACCTGCCGCCAGGCCTGCTCGGCGCTGCACTGCTGTTGCGCGATGAGGGTGTAAGCCGCCTGCTGCAGATCCGGATCGTCCAGCAGCATGCTGTGGGCGCCGAAGATCGCCGCCTGCGGCTTGCCGATCAGCGTGCCGGTGCGTTCCGCCAGGCGGTTCAGATCGCTCAGCGTGTGCTGTAGCGCCTCCCGCAGGCGTTGCTGTTCGCCCAACACCTCGTCCGCGCCGATCCGTCGATCGGCGGTTGGCGGCCAAAAGCTGTGGGCCTGGAACACTGGCCCGCTGGTGACGCTTTCCGCCACCGGGATACCGTGCAGCGAAGGCTGCTGCCGCTCGGAGACCGTCTCGCCAAAATGTTGTTCCGCCAGCGCTTTGAACGCCGCCAGCGCCTCGTCCGCCTGCGCGCCGTCGGCGATCAAACGGATGGTGTCGCCGTGACGCACCTGCAGCAGCGCCAGCTGATTGAGGCTGCGCGGATCGACGCACTGCCCCTGCTTTTCCAGCACCAGCTCGGCCTTGAACGGCGCCAGCGTCTCGACCAGCCGCGCCGCCGGGCGCGCATGCAGCCCGTGCGGGTTCTGCACCGCCCAGGTTGCGCTTTTGCCCTGCGCCAGCGGCAAGGCCACGCTTTTCGCCGTCGGTGAAGCCTCGCCCAGCTGTGCCTGTTTGGCCTGCAACGCCCCCTGCGCCTCCGCTACCACCTGCTCCAACGAGGCGCCGGAGTTGGCGGCCACCACCGCCGCCAGCGTGCCTTCAACCAGCGGCGCCGCACACAGCCGCACTTTGGCGGCCAGGTCCGGATCCAGCAGATCGAGCGCGGTTTCGGCACTGAGCAGCGCGCTGCCCAGGTCCATCAGCACCAGAACGCCGTCTCCGTCGGCGACCGCTTCGATCGCCTCCATCACTTTGACCGCGTCGGTGCCGATCGGGTGCTGCTCGTCATCCACGCCCGCCGCCAGCGCCAGTTTGCAGCCGTCGCCGCGCATCATCTGCCGCGCCAACTGCTCAACGCCGCGCGCCAGCAACGCGCTGTGCGAAACCACCACGATATTAATCATCTCGCCTCCTGCTAACTGCCGGCGATCTCGGCCAGCGTTTTCATCATCAACATCACCGAAGTGGCGCCGGGATCCTGGTGGCCGATGCTGCGCTCGCCCAGGTAACTGGCCCGCCCTTTGCGCGCCTGCATGGTGATGGTGCTCTCCACCGCCCGCTCGGCGCTGTCGGCGGCGCGCTGCAGCGCCTCCGCCACGCTCAGGTTCTGCTGCGCGGACTGGCCGAGGCTTTCCACCACCGGCCACCAGACGTCGCACATGGTCTTGTCGCCCGGCTCCGCCTTACCGCGCATCACCACGCCTTCCACCCCCTCCTGCATCATCTGATGCAGCTCCGGCAGATCCAGGCTCTGCTTGGCGTTCGCCGCCTGCGCCGCGCGGATGAAAAAGGTGCCGAACAGCGGACCGCTGGCGCCCCCCACGCTCGACAGCAGCGTCATGCCGGTGTTTTTCAGGATAAAGCCGATATCCTTGTCCGCCACCGACGGCAGCTTTTCCACCACCTTGTTGAAACCGCGATTCATGTTTAAACCGTGGTCGGCATCGCCGATCTCGGTGTCCAACTGGGTCAGAAAATCGCGCTCCCGACTGAACACCTCGCCGCAACGCATCAGCCAATCGACAACCTGTTGTTTGGTCAACGCCATAATTCCTCCTCAGCAACCCCAACGCAGCGCAGGCGTTTTCACCGGCGCATCCCACAAGGACAACAGCTCGTCGTCCACGTTCAACAACGTGATGGACACCCCCTGCATATCCAGCGAGGTGCAATAAGAACCCACCAGGTTGCGTTCAATGATGATGCCCGCCTCGGCGCAGCGCTCCGCCAGCCGATGGTACACGCCATACAATTCAGACAATGGCGTGGCGCCCAGATTGTTGACCAGCGCGATCGCCCGATCGCCGCGCGTCAGCGGCTGCTTGGTCTGCATCTCGTCGCGCCACTCGCCCTGCTGACGATCCCAGACGCGGATCGCGCGCTGATAGTGGCCGTGGTCGATCAACGTATGGAACATGTCGTCCACCGCCGCGTTGAGCGTGGTGAACGGGCGGCGCGCAATGCCTGGCTCGCCGTGAATGCCGACGCCGAACTCCATTTCGTTCTCCGCCAGGGTGAACGACGGCTTGCCGGCGGCCGGCACGGTACAGGCGCCCAGCGCGATGCCGATTGAATGCCCGTGGTTGTTGATGCGATGCCCCAGCGTCACCACGCTGTCCAGATCGTCGCCGCGCGCCGCGGCGGCGCCCAGCAGTTTCTCCATCAGCACGGTGTTGGCCACCCCGCGCCGCCCGGCGGTAAACAGGCTGTCCTTGACCGCCACGTCGTCATCCACCAGCACCGTCGCCACCGCGACGCCGCTGTCGTGCAGCAGCTCGGTGGCGGTTTCGAAGTTGAGCACGTCGCCGGTGTAGTTCTTGATCAGCAGCAGCACCCCGGCGCCGCCGTCGATCGCCTGACCGCACTCGTACATTTTATCCGGCGTCGGCGAGGTGAAAATCTCGCCCGGACACGCGCCGTCGAGCATCCCTTCACCGACGAAGCCGCAGTGCATCGGCTCATGGCCGCTGCCGCCGCCGGACAAGATCGCCACCTTGCCCGCCACCGGCGCGTCGGCGCGGGTCACGAATACCGGCTCCGCGTGCACCAGCAGCTCGGGATGGGCCTCCGCCAGCCCCTGCAATTGCTCTTCCAACACCGACTCGACCTGATTAATCAGTTTTTTCACGATGGTTTCCTCTGTAAGAACAGGGGCGCGGCGCACCGCGCCCCAACGGTATCAATGACGCTGCAACCAGGCGGCGCCCAGCCTATCCGCCGTCAGGATCGCCGCCTGCACGCCGGCAGGGGTGACCTTGAACGGCATGTTGTGAATGGTTTCACCCGCGGCACAGCTGGCCTCGGCCACCGCCATCATCTTCGCCGTCGCATCGCCGGTGACGCCCATCTGCGCCAACGTGATCGGCAGACCGATGTCATGACAAAACGCCAGCACGGTTTCAATCTGCGCCATCGGACTGTTCTGCAGCATCAGCTGCGCCAGGGTGCCGAACGCCACTTTCTCGCCGTGATACAGGTGGTGACACTCCTCCAGCACGGTGAAACCGTTGTGAATGGCGTGCGCCGCCGCCAGCCCGCTGCTCTCGAAGCCGATGCCGCTCAGATACGTATTGGCCTCAATGATGCGTTCCACCGCTTCCGTCACCACGCCGGCCTCGACTGCCAGCTTGGCCTTCACCCCTTCGGCCAGCAGCGTGTCGTAGCACAGCCGCGCCAAACTGAGCGCCGCCAGCGTCGATTTGCCGCCGGCCATGCTGGTGGCCTGGGCGTCGAAACAGGCCTGCGCCTCGAAATAGGTGGAAAGCGCGTCGCCCATGCCGGCCACCAGCAGGCGCACCGGCGCATTGGCGATGATGGCGCTGTCCATCACCACCATGTCCGGGTTGCGCGGATAGATCAGGTATTCGGCGAATTCGCCCTGTTCGGTGTAGATAACCGACAGCGCGCTGGTCGGCGCATCGGTGGAGGCGATGGTGGGAATGAGCACCACCGGCAGCCGTTGGTAGTGGGCGACGGCCTTGGCGGTGTCGAGCGTCTTGCCGCCGCCGACGCCGATCACCCCGCGGCAGCCGTGGGTCTGCAGCTCGCGGCCAAGCCGGTCTATCTCTTTACGGCAGCACTCGCCGTTGAAGCGGGCCGCATGATGCTTCACGCCGTGCTGCCGCAGGCTGCCCATCAGGGTGTCGCCCGCCAGCTGCATCACGAAGTCGTCGGCGATCACGAAATAATGGTCGGCGAGGGATTTGGCGTATTCGCCGACGGCGGCCAGCGCATTGGCGCCCTGAATGTATTTGCCTGGTGACTGGATGATTCTCAACATAACCGGATCCTTGTAGGGAGTTGGCGATGGTACGTTCAGATATCAGGTGATGACGCGCCGACTTCGCCGCCGGCTTGTTGTTGTGCTTCGACTATGAGCGCCTGCCGCACGCCTGGCGAGCCACGCGATTTTTGTTCCATTATGGAACATCATCATAGCGACAACGTTTCATGATGAAACGCCAACGCGCGTTTTTTCACCGCGAAAGCGAACTGGCGCACACCCCAACGTATAACTGCGTAAAGAGTCGATTCTGCGGGCGTTTCAGCTTTAATTTTGACCATGTTTCCCCTATCCTTAGCGCCACTACTGGGAAAGGGCGAAAACAGCCCGCATGATGGGATTGATAACGATGAAACGGACAAAAAACATCAACCAAGAGACGTTCCGCAAATCCTGGCGCAGCTACCGTGTCGCGCCCGTGGCTTTGGCGATCAGCGCTGTCTTTATGCTGGCCGGCTGCGAGAAGAGCGATGAAACGGTCTCCCTGTATCAGAATGCCGATGACTGTTCGCGCGCCAATCCTTCGATGAGCGAACAGTGCACCACCGCCTACAACAATGCCCTGAAAGAAGCCGCGAAAACCGCGCCGAAATACGCCACTCGCGAAGACTGCGTCGCCGAGTTCGGCGAAGCGCAGTGTACCCAGGCTCCGGCACAGGCCGGCATGGCGGCGGAATCACAAAGCAGCGGCAGCTTCTGGATGCCGCTGATGGCGGGCTACATGATGGGCCGCCTGATGGGCGGTTCCGGCTTCGCGCAGCAGCCGCTGTTCACCTCCAAGAACGCCGCCAGCCCGGCGAACGGCAAGTTTGTCGACGCCAGCGGCAAGAGCTACGGCCCGGCCACCGCCGGCGGCCGCACCATGACGGTGCCGAAAACCGCCATGGCGCCGAAGCCTGCGGTCACCAATACCGTGACCCGCGGTGGTTTCGGCGAGACCGTGGCCAAGCAGACCAGCATGCAGCGCAGCAGTGCCACCTCCAACTCCGGCTCTCGCAGCATGGGCGGTTGATGCATGAAACGTATTGCTATTACCGAGCGCCCGGACTGGCGTGAAAAAGCGACCGAGTTCGGTTTTCGTTTCCATACCATGTACGGCGAGCCGTACTGGTGTGAAGACGCCTATTACCAGTTCACGCTGGCGCAGATTGAAGAGATCGAAAGCGCCACCGCCGAGCTGCATCAGATGTGCCTGCAGGTGGTGGAAAAAGTGGTCGGCAGCGACGAGCTGATGGCCAAGTTCTGCATCCCGAAACACACCTGGGAGTTCGTGCGCAGCGCCTGGCGCACCAACCAGCCGTCGCTGTATTCGCGTCTCGATCTGGCCTACGACGGCGTCAACCCGCCGAAGCTGCTGGAAAACAACGCCGATACGCCGACATCGCTGTATGAAGCGGCCTTCTTCCAGTGGCTGTGGCTGGAAGACCAGATCAACGCCGGCAAGCTGGATCCGCAATCGGATCAGTACAACAGCCTGCAGGAGAAGCTGATCGAGCGTTTCGCCGAGCTGAAAGCGCACCACGGCTTCGGCCTGCTGCACCTGGCGTGCTGCCAGGACAGCGAAGAAGATCGCGGCACGGTGCAATATCTGCAGGACTGCGCGCAGGAAGCCGGTCTTCCGACCGAGTTCCTGTTCATGGAAGAGATTGGCCTTGGCGAGAAAGGCCAGTTCACCGATCTGCAGGATCAGGTGATCGGTAACCTGTTCAAGCTCTACCCGTGGGAATTCATGCTGCGCGAGATGTTCTCCACCAAGCTGGAAGACGCCGGCGTGCGTTGGCTGGAGCCGGCCTGGAAGAGCATCATCTCCAACAAGGCGCTGCTGCCGCTGCTGTGGGAAATGTTCCCGAACCACCCTAACCTGCTGCCGGCTTATTTCGCGCAAGACGATCATCCGCCGATGGATCATTACGTCACCAAGCCGTTGTTCTCACGCGAAGGCGCCAATATCCAGATCGTCGAAAACGGTCAGGAAGTGGCGCGCGTCGATGGGCCGTACGGTGAAGAAGGCATGATCGTGCAGCAGTTCCATCCGCTGCCGAAGTTCGGAGACAGCTACACGCTGATCGGCAGCTGGCTGGTGAACGATCAACCCTGCGGCATCGGCCTGCGCGAAGATCGCGAACTGATCACGCAGGATCTGTCGCGCTTCTATCCGCACACGATTCTCGGCTGATCGCCCCGCTGAAAGCAAAAACGCCAGTCTCTGACTGGCGTTCTTTCTTTACCCCACCTGTACCGACAGCATGCTCAGCGCCCCCATTTCGATACCGTCGATCGGCACGCTGATGGTCTCTTTTCCATCCCAACCACCAAGCACATACAGCAACGGCAGATAGTGTTCCGGCGTCGGATTCGACAACGCCGCGCCCTCATGGCGCATGAAATCCACCAGTGGGTGATTATCGCCCCGATAACGCAGGTTATCCCGGACAAAGTTATTGAACGATTCCGCCCACGGATAGGCGCTGGTGTCGCCCTGCCATTTCACCATGCGCAGGTTGTGCACCACGTTGCCGCTGGCGACGATCATCACGCCCTCATCCCGCAGCGCAGCGAGTTTGCGGCCCAGTTCATAGTGATAGGCCGACGGCTGCGTGCCGTCGACGCTGAGCTGCACCACCGGGATATCGGCATTGGGATACATCTTGATCAAGACGCCCCAGGTACCGTGATCCAACCCCCACTCGCCGAGATCGGCCGTTACCGGCACCGGCGCCAGCATTTGCTGCAGCTGCGCAGACAGCGCGGGAGAGCCCGGCGCCGGATAACGGGTATCGAACAGCGCCTGCGGGAACCCGCCGAAATCGTGAATGGTTTTGGGTTTTTCCATCGCGGTGACCGCAGTGCCGCGGGTATACCAATGCGCGGAAACCGCCACGATCGCCTTCGGGCGCGGCAATGACTCACCCAACGCACGCCATGCCCGGGTGTAACGGTTGTCTTCCAGCACGTTCATCGGGCTACCGTGGCCAAGAAACAGTGCCGGCATACGAGAGGTGTTCATAGAGGGATCCTTAGTTCAAATTGTGCTATGCCGCTACATTACGCGCTTTGCCGCAGCAACACAGCCGGATAACCGTGATGAAGATATTCAATAAATTTGAATTAAAAACAGAGAAATACGTCGGTCAACAGAAAGATAAAAAAATCATATATTTCAATAAAATAATAAGATCAGTGAATGCCATGACATTACTGCCACACAGATCCAATTTGTGAACAATTTATGTATTTTTTGTTAACGCAATCTATACACTCCTCCTCTGCCGACGGGTGCCGACAGCCCCGCCGCGCAATGGGAATTACGTCTCACCAAGGAGGAATTCATGTTCAGACTCACACTGGCAACCCGCCTGGCGCTTTCCATGTCCTTATTCGCCGGCTGGACGGCAACCGCCGGCGCAGCGGACAACGCGCAGCTGACGCAGCGCGAAGACCCTTACTTCCTTCAGGCGCAAGCTCAGCTGCAACAGCGGCTGAAACAGACGCCAAACACCAACCGCGCCAAAAACGTCATTCTGGTCGTCGGTGACGGCATGGGGTTTTCCACCGTGACCGCCGCCCGTATTTTTGAAGGGCAGCTGCGCGGCGTGGACGGCGAATCCAACGTGCTGGCCTGGGAGGCCTTCCCCTATCTGGCGGCGGCCAAAACCTACTCCGCCGACGCCCAAATCACCGACTCTGCGCCCAGCGCGGTGGCGATGACCACCGGCGTCAAAACCATCAACGATCTGATGGGGCTCAACCATACGGCTACCCTCAACAACTGCGAGGATCAGCAAACCAAGGCCGTCACCACATTGTGGGAGATGGCCGCAACGCTCGGCATGTCCACCGGCGCCGTGACGACCGCCACCATCACCCACGCCACGCCGGGCGCCACCTATGCCCATATCGCCAACCGCGACTGGGAGTCTGACGCCAAAATGCCGGCGGATGCCCTGGCCGCAGGCTGCCGCGACATCGCGCGCCAGCTGGTGGAAATGAAGTACGGCGACGGCCTCAACGTGGCAATGGGCGGCGGGCGCGCCAACTTCCTGCCCGACAGCGTGAGCGACCCGGAATACCCCGGCAAGAAAGGCGCCAGAAAGGATGGCCGTGACCTGACGCAGGCCTGGCTGCAACGCTACGGCGAGCGCGGACAATACGTCTGGAATCAGGCGCAGTTCGACAAAATCGAGCCGGGTAAGGTCGACCACCTGTTGGCCCTGTTTGAGCCGTCGCACATGAACTTCGAGCACGATCGGCGGCAAGACGCGGCGGGAGAACCCTCGCTGGCGGAAATGACCGGCAAGGCCATCGATATTCTGGCCAGGAATCCCGAGGGCTACCTGCTGTTGGTGGAGGGGGGGCGCATCGATCACGGCAGCCATAACGGCAACGCCTACCGCACGCTGAGCGACGCGGTCGCCCTGAACGAAGCGGTGAAAACCATCGTCGATAAGGTCAATCTGGACGACACGCTGGTGATAGTGACCGGCGATCACAGCCACACGCTGACCATCGCCGGCTATGCCAAGCGTGGCAATCCGATCCTCGGCATTTCCATCGGCGTCGACGGCAAACCGCGGCTGGGCAGCGACGGCAAGCCTTACACCACCGTCGGTTTCGCCAATGGCCCCGGCGGCACGATCCCGCTGACCGAGCGCCCGGCATTGACCATGGAGCAGGCCACCGCGCCCGACTTTATTCAGCCGGCGCTGGTGCCGCTGAAAAGCGAGACCCACGGCGGGGAAGATCTCGGCATCTACGCCATCGGCCCCTGGGCCCATCTGTTCCAGGGCACGGTGGAGGAGAACTACACCTTCCACGTGATGAATTACGCCAGCCGCATCGGCGAACGCCTGTCAGAACGGTAGAGACAAAAAAGCCGCGTTACGCGGCTTTTTTATCGTTGAAAGCGGCCGGCTATCAGCTGGCTTTTTTCTCGTGCGCCTGGCGGTAGGCCACCAGATCTTCGATGGTCAGCACCACCATGTCGTGCTGTTTGGCGAAGGCGATCACTTCCGGCGCGTGCGCCATGCTGCCATCGTCGTTGGTCAGTTCACACAGCACGCCGGCAGGTTTGAAACCGGCCATGGAAACCAGATCGATGGTCGCTTCGGTGTGGCCGCGACGGCTCAGCACGCCGCCCGGCTGCGCGCGCAGCGGGAACACGTGGCCCGGACGGTTCAGGTCGCTCGGCTTGGCGCTGTCTGCCACCGCCGCACGGATGGTGGTCAGGCGATCGGAAGCGGAAACCCCGGTAGTCACGCCCTGTGCCGCTTCGATGGTCACGGTGAAGGCGGTCTGGAACTGGCTGGAGTTGTTGGTCACCATCATCGGCAGCTCAAGCTGCTGACGGCGTTCTTCGGTGATGCACAGGCACACGATACCGCTGCCGTGGCGAATGGTCAGCGCCATCTGCTCAACGGTCATGGTTTCCGCAGCGAAGATCATGTCACCTTCGTTTTCACGGTTTTCATCATCGAGCACCATTACGCCGCGCCCGTTGCGCAGTGCGTCAATCGCGCGTTCAACGCGTTCTGTCGGCGTGCCGAAGTCTGAAAGTAGCGTCTGATTCATGGTAAAAAACCTCATTAAAAATTATGGATTACCAGAACCAGGGCGATCTTGAGGAGTAGCTAGCAATAGCTAAAAAAATAACGCAAGCGGGCGCATGCCCGGCAGATACCGTTACTCTCTCCCATCCGGACTATAACCGTCGGCCCCGGAATTACACCGGATCTGCTGACCTCTAACCGGCCCTTACAGGCTGGCTGAGCGCTCGCGGGCTTTCACCGTAGAAGGTGATTTACCGCCGGTGGGGACTTGCACCCCGCCCTGAGAATAAGCAGGATGACTATAACGCTAATGGGTAGGCAGGGCAATTGGCAAAAGCACAATTCGGCCACGCGCGGCGAATGCGCTTAATGGTGTTTATCCGGCGGGCAACTCGCATTACACTAAGCGGCAGCTATTAAACTCTGAAAGGGATACGCCATGATTGACCCGAAAAAAATCGAACAAATCGCACGCCAGGTTCATGAGTCCATGCCTAAAGGCGTTCGTGAATTCGGGGAAGACGTTGAGAAAAAAATCCGTCAGGTGCTGCAGTCGCAGCTGACCCGTCTGGATTTGGTTAACCGCGAAGAGTTCGACGTGCAGACTCAGGTGCTGTTGCGCACCCGCGAGAAGCTGGCGCTGTTGGAGCAGCGCATGGCCGAGCTGGAAAGCAAACTGGGCGCGGCGCCGGCCACCAAGCAGGAAGACGAATAATTTCCGCCAAGGGCGCGCACCGCGCGCCCTTGTTCTTTAGGTCGCCCGGCGTTAGCCGCGCCCATCTTTGATCGCTTTGATGATGTTGGTGGTCGACAGACCGTCTTCAAAGTTCAGCACTTTGACATCGCCGCCGTTGGCCCACACTTCCGCACTGCCGGCAATCTCTTCCGGTTTGTAATCGCCGCCTTTCACCAGCAGATCCGGCAGGATATCGGCGATCAAGCGCTGCGGCGTGTCTTCTTCGAACGGCACCACCCAATCCACCGCCTCCAGCGCGCCCAGCACGATCATGCGGTTCTCCAGCGCGTTGACCGGGCGTGTTTCCCCTTTCAGGCGTTTGGTCGAGGCATCGCTGTTCACCGCCACGATCAGGCGATCGCCCAGCTTGCGGGCGTTCGCCAGATAAGAGACGTGGCCGGCATGCAGAATGTCGAAGATGCCGTTGGTCATCACCACTTTCTCGCCGCGCTGGCGCGCCTGCGCCACGGCGTGTTTCAACTGCGCTTCGGTCATCACGCCAAAGCCGGTTTCGGCGCGGCCGCGCACCGCGTTTTCCAGCTCGATGGGCGACACGGTAGACGTACCGAGCTTGCCCACCACCACGCCGGCGGCGGCGTTAGCCAAGAAGCAGGACTCTTCCAGCGAATTGCCGGCGGCCAGCGAGGCGGCCAATACGCCGATCACGGTGTCGCCGGCGCCGGTCACATCAAACACTTCCTGTGCCTGGGTCGGCAAGTGCAGCGGCTCAACGCCAGGCTGCAGCAGCGTCATGCCGTGTTCGGAACGGGTAACCAACAGCGCCGACAGCTCGAAATCCGCCACCAGCTTCATGCCGCGTTCCACCAGTTCTGCTTCATCCTTGCAGTGTCCCACCACCGCTTCGAACTCGGACAGGTTCGGCGTCAGCAGCGTCGCGCCGCGATAGCGCTCGAAATCGGAGCCTTTCGGATCGATCAGCACCGGCACCTTGGCGGCGCGCGCCAGTTGGATCATGCCCTGCACCTGGCTGAGCGCCCCCTTGGCGTAATCGGACAGCACCAGCGCGCCGATCTGCGGCAGCGCCTGCTGAATGCGCTCCAGCATCGGCTGCGGATCGACGTTGGAGAAGCCTTCTTCGAAGTCGAGACGGATCAGCTGCTGGTTGCGCGACAGCACGCGCAGCTTGGTGATGGTCGGATGGGTCGGCACCGAGACGAAGTCGCAGCGCACGTTGACTTCATTCAGTTTGGCGCTCAGCGCCCGCGCCGCATCATCGATGCCGGTCAGGCCCACTAAGCGGGAAGTGGCGCCCAGCGAAGCGATGTTCATCGCCACGTTAGCCGCGCCGCCGGGACGCTCTTCGATGGTATCGACTTTGACCACCGGCACCGGGGCTTCCGGTGAAATGCGGCTGGTCGGCCCATACCAATAGCGATCCAACATGACGTCACCGACCACCAGCACACCGGCGCGGCGAAAATCAGGCAGCGTAACTTTCATCCGATAACTCCAAAAAAGAACAAAATTTTAGTGGCGCAGATATTACCACAGACCGCCGGAATACCCGCAAAAAGGTATCAATCCAGCCATTTGGCCCAGCTGGCGCGCACCTGCTCGCGCTCGGCGGCAAACAGCTCGCTGTCGACCTTGCCGGAATGCTCCTGCAGCGCCAGGTGGTGGATCTCGTCGCGCATGGTGACATAAGCCTGGGTCAGCGCGCGGGCTTCCTCTTCCGGCATGATGTCGTAATTGGCCATCAGCTCGAAGATGCGCACGTTGTCCGACCAACGCGTCAGCCGCGGTTCACCCGGCGCATAGCGTAAGACCAGATATTGGGCGATAAATTCGATGTCGGTAATGCCGCCCTCATCGGTTTTGATATCAAACAGATCGCGCTGCTTGTTGCCGAGATGATTGCGCATCTTTTCGCGCATCTCGCGCACTTCGCGCTTCAGGATCTCCGCATCGCGCGTTTTGCACAGGATCTCGCGCCGGATCGCGTCGAACTGCTGATGCAGCGCCGGGTCGCCATGCACGATGCACGCGCGCACCAGGGCCTGATGTTCCCAGGTCCAGGCTTCGTTTTGCTGGTAGTCGGCGAACGCCTCGACGGTGCTGACCAGCATCCCCGCGGCGCCGGAAGGCCGCAGGCGCGCGTCCACCTCATACAGAATGCCGGAAGAGGTGCGGGTGCTGAACAGATGCATCACCCGCTGCGCCAGCCGCAGGTAGAACTGGCGGCCATCGATGCAGCGATCGCCGTCGGTCATCACTTCCGGCGGGCAATCCAGCAGGAATACCAGATCGAGATCGGAACTGTAACCCAGCTCCCAGCCGCCCAGCTTGCCATAGCCGATCACCGCAAAGCCGCGCCCTTCGCGCTCCTGCAGATGGGTCGGTTGGCCGTAGCGCGCCACCATATCGCTCCAGGCCTGCTGCACTACCGCGTCGATGATCGCCTCCGCCAGATAAGTCAGGTGATCGCTTACTTTCATCACCGGCAGCGCGCCGGCGATATCCGCAGCCGCGATGCGCAGCTGCTGCGCCTGTTTGAACTGGCGCAACGCCTCCAGCTTTTGCTCTTCGTCGTCTTCCGGCACCCGCAGCAGATACTGCCGCAGCTCGCTGCGGTAGGCGTCCAGCGCCACCGGCTGATACAGCGTGGCCGGATCCAGCAGTTCGTCCAGCAGCAGCGGGTAACGCGACAGCTGGTTGGCGACCATCGGCGACGCGGCGCACAGGCGGATCAGATGGCTGAGCGCCGCGTGATACTCCACCAGCAGCTCGAGGTAGGTGGTGCGGGTGACGATGCTGAGCAGCAGCTGCGCCAGCCGCACCAGCGCGGTCGGCGCGTCCTGGCGCGGGCACACCTCCGCCAGCAGGCGCGGCATCAGCTGATCGAGCACGTCGCGGCCGCGCGGGCCGATGGTGCGCTTGTCGACGTCGTGGCGGAAATCGGCGATGGTGCGCAGCATCTGTCGGCGCCCCTCTTCGTCGAGGTGCGGCGTCAGCGGCGCCAGCTCGTTCTCCTCCAGCGCATCCTGCCACAGGCTGTGGTAGTGCTGGTAATCGGGATCTTCACCGACATCCGGGCTATCGTCGCCGATCAGGTCGTCGAACACCGCCCGCACCGCCTGCATGTGCGCGTCCAGCGCCGCCATCAGCGCCGGCCAATCCGCCAATCCCATACCGTAGGCCAACCGCGCCTGATCGAGCGCCTCCTGTGGCAGCGTCTGGGTTTGCTGATCGCCGATCGCCTGCAGCAGGTTCTCCAGCCGCCGCAGGAACAGGTAGGCAGCGCTCAGCGCCCGCACCTGCTCGGCCTCCAGCAGCCCCAGTTCGCCCACCGCCTGCAGCGTCGGCAGTAGCGAACGCCCTTGCAGCGCCGGCTCGCGGCCGCCGCGGATCAGCTGGAATACCTGGGTGATGAATTCGATTTCGCGAATGCCGCCGGCACCCAGCTTGATGTTGTCCTTCAGGCCGCGACGCCGCACTTCACGGGCGATCATGCCCTTCATGTTGCGCAGAGACTGAATGACGCTGAAATCGATGTAGCGGCGGAACACGAACGGCCGCAGCGTTTTACGCAGCTCCTGGCTGTAGGCGTCTTCCGCCCCGCCCATCAGGCGCGCCTTCACCATCGCATAGCGTCCCCAGTCGCGCCCCTGTTCCTGGTAGTAATCCTCCAGTGCCGCAAAGCTCATCACCAACGGGCCGCTGTCGCCGAACGGCCGCAGCCGCATGTCGACGCGATAGACGAAGCCGTCAATGGTCTGCTGATCCAGCGCCTTGATTAGCCGCTGGCCAAGGCGGGTGAAGAACTGGGCATTGTCCAGCTCGCGCCGTCCGCCCTGGATCTGGCCGTTTTCCGGGTAGGCGAAGATCAGATCGATGTCCGACGAGAAGTTCAACTCGCCGCCGCCCAGCTTGCCCATGCCGAGGATCAACAGCGGCTGCGGCTCGCCGGCGGCGTTGCACGGCGTGCCCCATTCGCGACAGCAGGTTTGGTACAGCCAGTCGCGCGCGCTGACGATCAGCGTTTCCGCCAGCCCGCTCAGCTGCAGCAGCGTTTCTTCGGTCGAACACAGCCCCTGCGCCTGCGCCCAGGCGATGCGCACCAGCGTTTCGCGGCGAAACAGACGCAGCGTGCGCATCAGTTGCGCTTCGTCGCGCACCTCTTCCAGCTCGTCCTGCAACCAGGCGGCGTAGTGTTGCCACTCGCCGGGCGCCGGCGGCTGTTCGCGCAGCGTCTCCAGCCAGGCCGGCTGGGCGAGCAGCGCGTCGCTGACGAAGTCGCTCGACGCCAGCACCCACTGCTCCTGCTCGCTAAAGGCGCTGCCCGCGCCGTGAACTTCCTGAAAACGCTGCACAACCTGCTGTGCCTGAGCCTGTAACGCGGCTGAAAGTGGCGACATAGTGTATGACCCGTTCTGCGGCCCGCGGCTGGCGGGCCGGCTTGATTAACGAAGCGCGCCGTTTAACCAGAATGGCGCATGCGATAAGGCCTGTTTGCGGCTGGCTTCATACCAACCCTGGCGGCGCTCACTCAGCGCCGCCTGCAGCTCACGCCAGGCCTCGATATAAGGCCCGACCTGCTCGTCGGGATAAGCGCCCGACAGCAGGACCAGCGCCGAAATCTGACGCGTCAGACGCGGCAATTGTTCCTGATATTCATCTTCGTTCAGCGTACGGCTGAAGGCCTCTTTCAGCTCCGCGCCGCTGCGCCCCAGCATGATGTCGCTGAAGCGTTTGAAAGAACCGTCCAGTTTGGCCTGCGCTTTGGCGTCGATAAACGGCCGCCAGGCGCCGCTCACCAACCATGATGTGAGCGCCAACTTACATTGCAGGTAGACCGCGCTGTAGCACAGGGTCTCTGGTTGCGCGGTTTTGTCCACCAACAGCGGTTCGAGCTCAGTCAGGCGAGCGCGCAGATCGGCGCTGGCCTTGCGCGGCACCAGGCCGCCGAAGATCACCAGCGCCTGGCGGATCGTTCCGACCGCCTCAATCACCGAAGCGCGCGCCTGCGCATCGCCGCGCAGCCACAGCTCTTCATGGTACTGCCAGTGGCTGAGCGCCAGCTCGAAGGCGGCGATCATCCCCTGCTCCACGGTCGCCTTCGCCGCCGGCTTCAGCACCCGCAGCGGGCGCACCTCACGCGGCGGATTGCCCTGCGCCAGGTGGTAACCGCGCGCCGCCTTGCTCAGGCTGCCTTGACGCAGCCCATCGTGCGCCGCCAGCTCACCGGCCAACGCCAGCAGATCGGCGGTATTGCCTTTCAGCAACTCCAGTTCTATCTCGCTCAAGGCTTCGCTGAGATCACCGGCGCGCACCTCCCCCTGATCCAGACCAATCTCTATCTCACTTTGGCCGTAAGTAACCACCCACTTCTCACGCACGAAATCGGTACGGAACAGCGGTTGCAACGCCTGCTGCAGCGCCGCGATATCGCAATCCTGCGGCCAGATGTCGGCAGGGAACTGCGCCAACGCCAGCTGCGGCTCGGCGATAGCGACATTGTATTCCGGGCGCTGATGCAGGCCGCCCACCACGTTACCGGCGGTTTTGATGGTCATCTCATAACGATCGTCGAAACCGCGAATGCGCAGCCCCATGTCGTGACGGCGCAGGACGTTGTCGGCCGTTTCGAAGTAAATGTTGGTCAGCTTTTGCGGCGCGGAATGCTGATGCGGCCAGGCGGCGAGCCAGTGTGGCAGAGCGGCCACCGCTTGCGGCGCGGCGATGAATTTCAGTTCAATTTCAACGGTCATAATTCTTTAACACCAATAAGTTACGCATTCACGTCGGTTTCAGCGCGGCGCGCTCGGCCCGCCGTATGCTGCCCACTGACGCACAGTTGCTATTATCTTACCGCGATTCCCGGCGCCTTAACCCTGCTGACTGTAGAAAAAACCTGTTACGTTATAAAACGCTGCGCAACTCACAGAATCAGCCACAGTAAGATAGTTCTCATTCCGGTTTTGGCGTTGCGTCGTCAGACTGAACCCTCTACTATCGTTCCATAAATTCACCCAGAAACGATGAACTAATGCAGAAATTACGCCTGATTTTCCTTGCCGCGCTGAGCTTCAGCATCACTTGGGCCGCACATGCCGAAGATAAACGCTATATCTCCGATGAGTTAAGCACTTACGTCCATAGCGGCCCAGGTAATCAGTACCGTATTGTCGGCACTCTGAACGCCGGTGAAGAAGTGACCCTGCTGAGCGTCAACGACAGCACCAACTACGGCCAGATCCGCGATCCGAAAGGCCGCACCACCTGGATCCCGCTCGATCAGCTCAGCCAGACGCCAAGCCTGCGCACCCGCGTGCCGGAGCTGGAACAGCAGGTGAAAACCCTGACCGACAAACTGGCCAACATCGACAGCACCTGGAACCAGCGCACGGCGGAAATGCAGGAAAAAGTCGCGGGCAGCGACAGCACCATCAGCAGCCTGCAGAAGGAAAACCAGGATCTGAAAAACCAGCTGGTGGTCGCGCAGAAGAAGGTCAACGCCGTTAACCTGCAGCTCGACGATAAACAGCGCACCATTATTCTGCAGTGGTTCATGTACGGCGGCGGCGTTGCCGGCGTCGGTTTGCTGTTGGGTCTGCTGTTGCCGCACCTGATCCCGCGTCGCAAGAACAACAATCGCTGGATGAACTGATTTCAGTATCGTTCAGTTTGAGTATGGGCGCCTGCGGGCGCCTTTTTCATTGGCGCCGACATCCCGCGGCCAATTCATGTAATCTGATAGACAGAGCCTTACACGATATTCAGGAGTCAACAGTGCAGATTTATCTGGTCGGCGGCGCCGTTCGCGACAGCCTGCTCAACATTCCGGTGGTCGATCATGATTGGGTGGTGGTGGGCGCCACGCCGGCGGAGTTGCTGGCGTTGGGCTACCAGCAGGTCGGCAAAGATTTTCCGGTGTTCCTCAATCCCGATACCCACGAGGAGTATGCGTTGGCCCGCACCGAGCGCAAATCCGGACAGGGGTACACCGGTTTTACCTGCTATGCCGCGCCGGACGTGACGCTGGAAGACGATCTGCTGCGGCGCGATCTGACCATCAACGCCATCGCCCGTTCCGCCGAAGGGGAACTGATTGACCCTTACGGCGGCGTGGCCGATCTGCAGGCACGCGTGCTGCGCCACGTTTCCGACGCGTTCGGTGAAGATCCGCTGCGCGTGCTGCGCGTGGCGCGATTCAATGCTCGCTTCGCCCACCTGGGTTTTCGCATCGCCGACGAAACGCTGGCCCTGATGCGCCGGATGGCGCACAGCGGTGAACTGGCCGCGCTGACCGCCGAACGCGTCTGGAAAGAAACTGAAAAGGCGCTGCAAAGCCAGAGCCCGCAGGTCTATTTTCAGGTGCTGCGCGACTGCGATGCGCTGGCGGTGCTGTTCCCGGAAATCGACGCGCTGTTCGGCGTGCCGGCCCCCGCCAAGTGGCACCCGGAGATCGACACCGGCGTGCACACGCTGATGGCGCTGGCGATGGCCGCTCGCCTCACGCCGGAGGTGGACGTGCGCTTCGCCACGCTGTGCCACGATCTTGGCAAAGGGTTGACGCCGAAAGCGTTCTGGCCGCATCACCACGGCCACGGCCCGGCCGGCGTTCGGCTGGTCGAGGCGCTGTGCCAGCGGCTGCGGGTGCCCAATCCGGTGCGCGATCTGAGCAAGCTGGTGGCCGAGTACCATGATTTGATCCATACCGTGAACAAGCTGCGGCCGGAGACCCTGCTGAAGCTGTTCGACGCCATCGACGTCTGGCGCAAGCCCCAAAGGCTGGAGCAGATGATTCTGACCAGCGAAGCTGACGCGCGCGGCCGCACCGGCTTTGAGGAGAATCCTTATCCGCAGGGCGACTATCTGCGCCAGGCGTATCAGGTGGCGAACGCGGTATCTATTAAAGAGGTGGTAGCCAGCGGGCTGCAGGGCACCGCGATCCGCGATGAGCTCAAACGCCGCCGCCAGCAGGCGCTGGCGGAGTGGAAGCTTACCCAAACTATCATCAACGATCAGGCATAAAAAAACCCCGCTGAGCGGGGTTTTTTCTTGCCATCGGGCTTACAGGAATACCATGTAAACCACGGCCGCCACGATAAAGCGGTAGATGGCGAACGGCACGAACGAGATGCGTTTGATCAACGACAGGAAGGTCTTGATCGCAATCAGCGCTACCACGAAGGCAGTAACGAAACCGACGGCGAACATCGGCAGATCGCCCCAGGTCAAGAAGTGCAGGCTCTTGTACAGATCCAGACCGCTGGCGCCAATCATCATCGGCACCGCCAGGATGAAGGAGAACTCGGACGCCGCATAGCGGTTCACGCCCACCAGCATGCCGCCGGCGATAGTGGAACCCGAACGGGAGAAGCCCGGCCACAGCGCCAGGCACTGGAAGCAGCCGATCATGAACGCCTGACGGTAGGTGATGTCATCCAGCCCTTCCGCACTCGGTTTCTTCGGCTTCAGCCATTCCGCCGCCAGCAGCAGCAGGCCGCCGACCACCAACGCGTACATCACGTTTTTCGGTGCGAACAGCGACTTGATGAAATCATGGAAGGCCAGCCCCAGCACCACCGCCGGGATCATCGCCAGCAGGATATGCCCCAGCTTCAGCTGGCCGCTGGTTTTGCCTTCGTGTTCCACCGGCTTGCCGCCGAAATGGATGCCGATCAGGCCGAACAACCGGCGCCAGAACATCACGACGACGGCCAGGATCGACCCCAGTTGGATAATGACTTCAAAAGTTTTGGCTTTGTCGCCGGTAAAGCCCAGCCACTCGCCGACGATGATCATATGCCCGGTGGAAGACACCGGCAAAAACTCGGTTAATCCCTCGACAACCCCAAGAACAAACGCGATAAACAGTGAATGCATGTCTGCCATGTGCTTCGCTCACCCCATAAAATAACGGCCATCACATAAAAAAGCGGCAGTGCTTAAAAGACAATGCCGCTAAAACAATTCTCAGGATTAAGACCAGATTAACGGTCTTTCGTTGCAAGCAGATGACATAAAATCATGCGGGACGAGTGCCGCGCTCAATGATCACGCCGACCCGACTGGCATGTGCTACAGCGCCCGGTTTGCTGACCTTAATACGGACCCACGGAGAATTGAAGCGCTGAAGCAAAATTTCGGATATTTCCTCCGCCACGCGCTCCACCAGCGCGAAGCGGTTCGACTCAACATGCTGGATCACGGCGTCGCTGACATCGGCATAGCTCAGACAGTCATTTACATCGTCGCTGGCGGCGGCCGGCCGGTTATCCCAGCCCATTTCGATATCGAACACCAGCTTCTGACGAATGCCCTGTTCCCACTCATAAACGCCAATGGTGGTAATTACGGTAAGCTCTTCAATAAATACGATATCCATCACGTCATTCTCTGTTTTTGGCCTTGCCGGATACCACTTCCAGCGGAATGTGCGTATTATCCATAGATGTTGCGAGTAAAACGACCATTATTAAACGGAACCGCGTTATGAGTGCTACCGCGCTTGGCATGATTATCTTCGCGTATCTGTGCGGCTCGATTTCCAGCGCGATCCTGGTTTGCCGGATCGCCAGGCTGCCGGATCCGCGTGAACATGGCTCAGGAAACCCCGGGGCGACCAACGTCCTGCGCATCGGCGGCCGGCTGGCGGCGGCGGCGGTGCTGGTGTTCGATATTCTGAAAGGGATGCTGCCGGTCTGGCTGGCCTACAAACTCGATGTGCCGCCGCTGTATCTCGGCCTGACGGCAATCGCCGCCTGCCTGGGGCACATCTATCCGGTGTTCTTCCACTTCCGCGGCGGTAAAGGCGTGGCGACGGCGTTTGGCGCCATCGCGCCTATCGGCTGGGATCTGACCGGCCTGATGACCGGCACCTGGCTGTTGACGGTGCTGCTCAGCGGCTACTCTTCGCTCGGCGCCATCGTCAGCGCGTTGATCGCCCCGTTCTACGTCTGGTGGTTCAAACCGCAGTTCACTTTCCCGGTAGCGATGCTCTCCTGCCTGATCCTGATGCGGCATCACGACAATATTCAGCGCCTGTGGCGCGGCCAGGAAGGCAAGATCTGGGGCAAGTTCCGCAAGAAGAAAAACGACGCGGATAACGGCGACCAACCGAGAGAGGAATAACAGCAGGGCCGGATAATCCGGCCCTTTGTTTTATACCGCAGGCAATTCCGCCAGCGGCCAACGCGGCCGCACCGAAACGCTCAGTTCCGGGCTGGCGCCGCTCTTCAGGCGCACCATGCCGGCATAGGCGATCATCGCGCCGTTGTCGGTGCAAAATTCCGGGCGGGCATAGAACACTTCCCCGCCGCGCTTGTGCATCATCTCCGCCAGTTTGGCGCGCAGCGTGCGGTTGGCGCTCACGCCACCGGCCATCACCAGGCGTTTGAAGCCGGTCTGCTCCAGCGCGCGTTTGCACTTGATCGCCAGCGTATCCACCACCGCATCCTCGAACGCGCGGGCGATGTCGGCACGCGTCTGATCGTCGTTGCCGTTGGAGCGAATGGTGTTGGCGGCGAAGGTTTTCAGCCCGGAGAAGCTGAAGTCCAGGCCCGGACGATCGGTCATCGGCCGCGGGAAGGTGAAACGCCCCGCCGTGCCCTGTTGCGCCATCTTCGACAGCATCGGCCCGCCGGGATAATCCAGGCCGAGCAGCTTGGCGGTTTTATCGAACGCTTCACCGGCCGCGTCGTCGATCGACTCGCCCAGCAACTCATACTCACCGATGCCGGTGACGCTGATCAGCTGGGTGTGGCCGCCGGAGACCAACAGCGCGACGAACGGGAACGCCGGCGGGTTGTCTTCCAGCATCGGCGCCAGCAAGTGGCCTTCCATATGGTGCACCGGCACCGCCGGCACGTTCCAGGCGAACGCCAGCGCGCGCCCCACGGTAGCGCCGACCAGCAGCGCCCCCACCAGGCCCGGCCCGGCGGTGTAAGCCACGCCGTCGATATCGGCCGGGGTCAGGTTGGCCTCTTTCAGCGCCGCCTGAATCAGCGGCACGGTTTTGCGCACGTGATCGCGGGAGGCCAGTTCCGGCACCACGCCGCCGTAGTCAGCGTGCAGCTTCACCTGGCTGTATAATTGGTTGGCCAACAAACCGGTTTGATCGTCATACACTGCAATTCCGGTTTCATCGCAGGACGTTTCTATACCCAGTACTCGCATTACATTTCCCATCATTCACGTGCGGCCGCCAGTCTACCACATTCCGCCGCATTTACCGCCGGCGCGGCGCATCTTGTCACCGGCTCGCACCTATGTCGATGATTCATCCAGAAAATGCCCAGGCGATTAAACACGAGCATTTTTTTCTGATTAGTCTATAATCAGCGCCCGGTGCAAAATTGCGCACGTTGCGGCAGAGCGACGCGGGTTTCAATTTGCGGTGATGCTTTACAAAGCAGCATCCATTGGAGTAAAATTCCGCACCATTTTGAAAAGGCTGGCGCTTGGCCAGCAACAAACCGAATTTGATTGAGGTGAGAGGCACATGCCGGTAATTAAAGTACGTGAAAACGAGCCATTTGACGTTGCTCTGCGTCGTTTCAAACGCTCTTGCGAAAAAGCGGGTGTTTTAGCTGAAGTTCGTCGTCGTGAGTTTTATGAAAAACCAACTACCGAACGTAAACGCGCTAAAGCTTCTGCTGTGAAACGTCACGCGAAGAAACTGGCTCGCGAAAACGCACGCCGCACTCGTCTGTATTAATTCTTCGGGGGCAACCCCACCGCGTGAATTTCTGATTTTCAAAATCGCGCAGACCGAGTAGTTGCATACGAAGGCCGTGCTTTCCGAAAGGAATGCGCGGCTTGTTCTCGTTTATAGGCTAATGAAGTAAGGGCTTATGGCTGGACGAATTCCGCGCGTATTTATCAATGACTTGCTGGCTCGCACCGACATCGTCGATTTGATCGACGCTCGCGTGAAGCTCAAGAAGCAAGGCAAGAACTATCACGCGTGCTGTCCGTTCCACCACGAAAAGACGCCTTCCTTTACCGTTAATGGCGAAAAGCAGTTTTATCACTGTTTTGGGTGTGGTGCGCACGGCAACGCCGTCGACTTTTTGATGAATTACGACCGACTCGAGTTTGTCGAAACCATCGAAGAACTGGCGACCATGCACGGGCTGGAAGTGCCTTACGAAGCGGGCACCGGGCCAACCCAGATCGAACGCCATCAGCGCCAGAGCCTGTACCAACTGATGGAACAGCTCAGCGCGTTCTATCAACAGTCACTGCAGCAGTCCTCCGGGGCGCCGGCGCGCAGCTATTTGCAGCAGCGCGGATTGAGTGACGACGTTATTCGCCATTTCGCCATCGGCTTCGCGCCGGCGGGATGGGACAACGCCCTGAAGCGTTTCGGCCGCGACGCCGACTCGCGCCGCGCATTGAACGATGCCGGCATGCTGGTGACTAACGATCAGGGGCGTTCGTACGACCGTTTCCGCGAACGGGTGATGTTCCCCATCCGCGACAAGCGTGGGCGCGTGATCGCCTTCGGCGGCCGCGTCCTGGGCGACGGTATGCCGAAGTACCTGAACTCGCCGGAAACCGAAGTTTTCCATAAGGGCCGCCAGCTGTACGGCCTGTATGAAGCACAGCAGAACCACCCTAACCTGCAGCGGCTGCTGGTGGTGGAAGGGTATATGGACGTGGTGGCGTTGGCGCAATTCGGCATTGACTATGCCGTCGCCTCGCTCGGCACCTCGACGACGGCGGAACACATTCAGCTGCTGTTCCGCGCCACCGACAACGTCGTCTGCTGTTACGACGGCGACCGCGCCGGCCGCGAGGCGGCATGGCGGGCGCTGGAAACCGCGCTGCCGTACCTGAACGATGGGCGCCAGCTGCGGTTCATGTTTTTGCCCGACGGCGAAGATCCGGACACCCTGGTGCGCAAGGAAGGCAAAGAAGCCTTCGAACAACGAATGGAGCAGGCGCAGCCGCTGTCCACGTTCCTGTTCGAAAGCCTGCTGCCGCAGGTGGATCTGAGCAGCCCGGACGGGCGTGCCAAGCTGAGCACGCTGGCGCTGCCGCTGATTACTCAGGTGCCGGGCGAAACGTTGCGCTTGTACCTGCGCCAGGAGCTCGGCAACAAGCTGGGGCTGCTGGACGACAGCCAGCTCGATAAGCTGATGCCCAAGCAGGCTGAAAATGCGAATCCTTATCAGGCGCCCCAGCTAAAACGCACAACCATGCGTATACTGATAGGGTTACTGGTGCAAAATCCGCAGTTGGCTACACTTATCCCTTCGCTGGAAGGGTTGGAGCAGACCAAACAGGCGGGATTGCCGCTGTTCGTCGAACTGGTGCAGACCTGTTTGGCGCAGCCGGGTCTGACGACCGGGCAATTGCTGGAGCTGTATCGCGACAACGAATTCAGCCAGCAGCTTGAAACCTTGGCGACATGGAACCATATGATCGTTGAGGACATGGTCGAACAGACCTTTTTGGATACGTTGGCCAGCCTGTACGACTCGGTGCTCGAGCAACGGCTGGAAACGCTGATCGCCCAGGCCAGAACGCGCGGTCTGAGCGCGGAGGAACGTGAAGAAGTCCGTTCTCTCAACCAGGTTTTAGCGAAGAAAAACTGAATACCAAACGGCTTAAGTGCCGATAATTGCGAGGGCAGAGCCCTGCACAGTGCCGCCATAGTGGGCCGCGGCGATAACGAAAACGCCCCAAATGCTATTGTTGGCGGTTTCGCCGACCGACACCAACCTAAATACTCTGAAGTGTGGATACCGTCTTATGGAGCAAAACCCGCAGTCACAGCTGAAGCTACTTGTCACCCGTGGTAAGGAGCAAGGCTATCTGACCTATGCTGAGGTCAATGACCATCTGCCGGAAGATATCGTCGACTCCGATCAGATCGAAGACATCATCCAGATGATTAACGACATGGGC